>Ga0310694_10001226_pt1 | contig 29841 bp, 24 predicted proteins | sample 174DNAGHGhighgp2_FD_203884 | JGI IMG/M metagenome (GOLD analysis project Ga0310694, IMG submission 203884) | Sheep rumen microbial communities from Palmerston North, Manawatu-Wanganui, New Zealand - 1742 DNA GHGhigh gp2 (v2) (version 2) | ecosystem: Host-associated > Mammals > Digestive system...
TGGATGAAAACATATTCACCGACGCCATGCTGAACAACGTGCTCGGCCCGGTGGCCATTTACCGCTGGAAGGGCGACGCGGTGGACATCGTGCGGTATAACCAGCAGTTTTTCCTGATGGTGGGCATCACCATTCAGCAGATCAACGACCGCCGCAGCGGCATCCAGGCTTACGTCCATCCCGACGACCGGAAAAAGCTGTACAAGATCCTGGAAACCGCCACCCGGGATCATATGAACGGCGGCAAGGGCGTGGTGCGGGTGTACCGGCCCAACGGCTCCATCCGATGGATCTCCATGCAGACATATTTCATGAATGAGACGGAGGAGGGCAAAACCTTCTACGGCTCCTGCGACGATGTGACGGAGATGCAGTTCATCAACGTGGATCTGCCCGGCGGCTATCATCGGGTCACTTTGGATGAAAACATGGAATTCCGCTATGTGAGCCGCAATTTCCAGGATATGACCGGCTACTCCGAGAGCGATCTGCTCATGACGTTCGAGGGCAAATTCATCAACATGGTGCATCCCGACGACGTGGGCAAGGCGCTTGGAAGGATGTACGCTTTGAAGGAGGGCAAAAAGCCTGAGGAAACGCCCTTCCGCATCCGGCACAAGGAAAAGGGCTATATTTACGTGATGGATCAGCAGATCGTGACCGACCTTTATGGCGAAATCTGCATGATGGGCATTGCCGTAGACGTGAGCGAAAGCATGAAGCTGCGCGACAGCATGCGCCTGCTGACGGATTATTTCACAGACTGCGTGGCCTTTGTGCGCCACGAGGGGGAAAAATGGGATTATGAACTGGCTGCGTACGGCCTCGGGGACAAGCTGGGCCTGGATCAGGAAGCCTTCCGGCAGGCGCTCAACAGCGGGGCGTTTTATTCCTGGGTGGATGAAAGCCAGCGGGATGAGCTGTACAGGAAAACCTTAAGCAGCATAAAAACGGGGGAAAGATTCCAGTTTTCGTGCGATCTGATTCTGCCCTCCGGCAGAAAACAGAGAATCCAGATGTATACAGATCGGGTGGAAAAGAACGATGCGCGGGTGGAATACATCTGCGTGTTCCACGCGATTTAACGGAAAGAAAAGGAGGCGGTCAGCGTGCCGGTAACGATTCGCGACGTGGCGGAAAAGTGCGGCGTGCCCATTTCCCAGGTGGCCAGGCTGCTCAACGAGTACGCGTCCAAGGAGGGGGAAACCTGGCAGAAGGTGATCGACGCGGCCAGGGAACTGGGCTATCCCTTGGAGGAAACCGCCCGCGCGATCCGAACGCTGAATCTGGGGGTGCTGTTTTCTGAGGAAAGCAAAAGCGGCCTGCTGCATCCCTTTTTCGCCACTTTGCTCAACGCGTTCAAAAGCGAGGCGGAGGCCCGGGGCTACGATATCACCTTTATCAACCGCAACATCGGCCGGGAGGAAGCCACCTATCTGGAGCACTGCCGCTATCGCCGGGTGGACGGCGTGGTGCTGGCCTGCGGGGATTTTTACTCCGAAGAAGTGCAGGAATTGCTGAAAAGCGAAATCCCCTGCGTGGCGGTGGACTATACCGTGCCCAATCAGGACAGCGTGCTTTCCGACAATCGAGCGGGCATCCGCCAGCTGGTGGATTACGCCGTTTCCCTGGGCCATCGGCACATTGCCTTCATTCATGGCCAGCGCAATTCCCAGGTGACGGAGGAGAGGATCGACGAATTCCGCAAAGCCATGGCGGCGCAGCGGCTGCCGGTTCTGCCGGGGTATCTGGTGGAGAGCCGCTACGGCGAATTGGACGTGCTGCGGCCCCAGGTGGAAAAAATGCTGCATTTGCCCCAGCGCCCCACCTGCATCCTTTTGCCGGACGACACCGCGTACCTGGGCGCGCAGGAAGTGATCCGGGAGGAGGAGCTGCGCATCCCCGCCGATATTTCCCTGGCGGGCTACGACGGCATCCCGCTGACCCAGGCCCTGCGGCCTCACCTGACCACCGTTTCCCAGGACGCGGAAACCATGGGCCGGGAAGCCGCCCGGATGCTGATCGGCCGCATCGAAAAAAACGAGCCGGCGGGCCGGACGGTCACGGTGCCGGTGCAGCTGCTCAAAGGCGAAACCATCAGCTGGTGCAATGAATGGTAAAAAAGCTTGTCAGGCGCCGGAGGCGGGCGGTCGGCCCCTTCGGCGCTTTTTTATTTGCCGCGGTCCGGGGCTTGACAAGGCTTCCCTTCACCGCGTACAATAGCAGCGAATTTTGCCGAAGGGAGGAGATAAGGAATGAAGCGCCGCAATGCCGCGTACATGGCCCTGATCGTATGCTGCGCCCTGCCTGTGCTGCTGCTCTTCGGGGTGCTCATCCGGGGCGAAAGGGCGGCGTCCGACATGGAAAACCGCGCCTTGACCCGCTTCCCGGCCTTTTCCTTTTCGTCCTTCCTCTCCGGGGAATTCCAGGATGATCTGGAGCATGCCCTGGGGGATCAGTATCCTTTCGGCGAGCAGATCAAGGCCGCCGTGCTGGACGCCCAAAACGCGCTGACCCGGGGGGAGGGCGCGCTGCTCACCGCTGCCTTTCCCGGCGCGGAAAACACCTACGCGGAGATCGCTCCGGGCTATTATCATTTCGCCGGCGACGAGCATCGCATCGTGGAAAGGCCCTGGGACGAGGGCCGGGACGAAGCGCGCATGGCAAAGGCCGCCGGGGATTTCAACGCCGTGACGGGGGCAAAAAAGTACGTTTATTTTATCCGCAATTCCCGCAGCCAGGATTTTGCGCAGAATCCTTCGGACGATGCGGTGTTTGACCGGGTGAAAGCCGCGTATCACGCCGACGGGGCCGCCCGCTTTGCCGCGGCGGATTACGGCGCCTTCTGCGAACTGTTTTACCAGACCGATCACCATTGGAACCATCGGGGCGCCGATCAGGGGTATCGGGAGATCCTGGCGCTGCTGGGAATCGACGAAGCGCCCCTGGAAAAGCAAAAGGAATGGACCTTTGACGCGGTGTTCAACGGCTCCTACGCCCGGAAAACCGGGCTTCGGTGCGCCGACGAGCTTTTCTGCGCGTACAGCTACGCCCTGCCGAAAATGCAGGTGACCCTCAATGGCAAGCGCGGCCAATACGGCCATCAGTCCCTGTATGAAAGGCAAAAGTACCCCACCGACGCTTTGCGCAATCATTACGCATATTATTACGGCGGCGATTACGGGGAAATCGTGATCGACAGCGGCCGGGATACGGGGCGCAAGCTGCTGCTGGTGGCCGACTCCTATTCCAACCCCGTCAATCTGCTGCTGGCGTCCCATTTCGATCAGACTTATGTGATCGACCTGCGCTATTATCAGCAGGATCTGGGCGAAGAATTTGACTGGCAGGGGTATATCGACGCGCATGGCGTGGACACGGTGCTTTTGCTTGGCGACGTGGCTCTCTTTGCCGGGGCGCAGGAAGGGGAGGCGACGGAATAATGGTGTTTTCCAGCCTGGTGTTCCTGCTCGTGTTCCTGCCCTGCGTGCTGATCTGCTATTTCCTCATGCCCGGGGTGCGATCCAAAAACGCGGTGCTGTGCGTGTTTTCCCTGGTGTTTTACGCCTGGGGAGAGCCCCGGTATCTGTTTTTGATGCTGGCGCTGATTTTGATCAATTACCTGCTGGCCCTGGGCATGGGAGAAGATAAAACCAAAAAACGGAAAAAGCTGCTGCTCGCCCTGTCGCTTGTCTGCGACCTGGGGGCCATCGGCTTTTTCAAATACGCCGATTTCGCCCTGACCAACCTGGGGGCGCTGTTTCGTGTGAACATGCCCGCGGTGGGCCTGGCGCTGCCCATCGGCATCAGCTTTTTTACCTTCCAGATCATGAGCTACGTGATCGACGTGTACCGGGGGGACACGCCGCCCCAGCGCAGCCTGCTGAAGCTGGCGGCGTACATCAGCCTGTTTCCCCAGCTGGTGGCCGGCCCCATCGTGCGGTATCAGACGGTGGCGGAGGAACTGGAAAGCCGCAGGGAAAGCCTGCCGCTCTTTGCCCGGGGGCTGCACCGCTTCGTGATGGGCCTTGGCAAAAAGGTGGTGCTGGCCAACGGCATGGCCATGCTGGCCGACACGGTGTTCAACCAAACTGTGCTGCCCGGCGGCGCGGTGCTGTGGCTGGGCGCCATCGGGTATATGCTGCAGATCTACTATGATTTTTCCGGCTACAGCGATATGGCCATCGGCATGGGCTGGATGTTCGGCTTTCATTTCCTGGAGAATTTCAATTATCCCTATATCGCGTCTTCGGTCACTGATTTCTGGCGGCGGTGGCACATTTCCCTGAGCAGCTGGTTCCGGGATTACGTGTACATCCCCCTGGGGGGCAACCGAAAGGGCCTGCCGCGGACCATCCTGAACATGCTGGCCGTGTGGCTGCTCACCGGGCTGTGGCACGGCGCGTCGTGGAATTTCATTTTGTGGGGGCTGTACTATTTCGTGTTCCTGCTGATTGAAAAGCTGCTGGGAAAAGAAAGGGTGCAGAAAATCCCCGGGGCGATCCGGCGCGTGGCGGTTCTTTTGATCGTGCTGGCCGGGTGGATCATTTTCCGCCTGGAGGACGTGGGGCGGATCTGGCAGGCCTTCGCCGGGCTCTTCCGGTTTGACGGCGGCGGCGCGGCCTTCCTTCTGTCCCACCGGGACGCGCTGTATCCCCTGTTCCTTTTGCCTGTTGCCTGTCTTGGCTGCGCGCCGCTTTCCGGAAAGATCCGGGCAAAGCTGCCCGCCGCCGCGGCGCCCTGGCTCACCGCGGCATGGGACGCGGCGCTGCTTTTCCTGTGTGTGGCGCTGCTGCTGGGCGCGGCGTACAACCCCTTTATCTATTTCAGATTCTGACGGCTTTTGCCCGTTTTCTTCCAATAAATGCGAAAAACCGGGAAAGCCCGTTTTCACGGTTGTATTTTTCTGCGTTTCATATTATAATATAAACGTGGAGGAATACCGGTTTGCCTTTGATGCCGGGCCGGGAAGGCTCCGGATGCGAAAGCGGATTGATTTTGCCTGTGTGCAATAAAGGGGAATTTGTCAGTGAGACGATCGATTCGATGGACATTGCTTTTTTACGATCTGCTGATTTTCCTGATCAGCGTGATATTTATTCTGGTTATTTATCCCAGCAGCATCACGCGCCTGACGACGGAGCTGATCCTGATCCATGCGGGAATGAGCTTAGCGTGCATGATAGCCGCCCGGATGCTGGCCAGGGTATATCAGCAGATCTGGCGTTATGCGGGGGCCGCGGAATATATCCGCCTGCTGATTGCGGATGGAGCGGCCTGCCTGCTGTTTGTGCTGCTGCGCTCCTTTTTTTCAAGGACCGGGACCATTACCTTCGTGCGGGCGCTGTCGCTGTTCGCCATCAACCTGCTGGGCTGCATCGCTATCAGGCTGGTGTATCAGGAGGTGTATCAGCAGCGGTCCAGCCACAGCCGCCTGGAAAGGATGTGGCTGCGGCTGCTCAAGGGGCTGACAGGGGTCACCTTTGCCGATGAAGTCGCCGCGGGGAACCGCATCAAGGTGGCCATCGTGGGGGCTGGCAGCGTGGGCGCCATGCTGGCGGACGAATTGAAGCAGAACCCCCGCGCCACCTATCAGCCGGTGTGCTTCGTGGACATCGATCAGGGAAAAATCGGCCGGGAGATCTACGGCATCCCCGTGCTGCCCAGCGACAAGGGGCTGGCGGATAATCTCAAGGCCCGCCGGGTGCAGGAAGTGGTGTTCGCCCTGCCCAATGTGTCCCTGGAGCGGCGCAGCGAGCTGTTTACCCTTTACAAGGGCATGGGCTACAAGATCAAGGCCTACGACTATCCCGCTTTGAATACCGATGAAGACGGCAAGCGCCATCTGCACGATTTTGCCATTGAGGACTTGCTTTTCCGCTCGGCCAGCCAATTCCTGAATGAGGAAACCATGGCCTGGTACCGGGGCAAAAGCGTGCTGATCACCGGCGGCGGCGGGTCCATCGGCTCCGAATTGGCCCGGCAGATCGCCCGGTGCAAGCCCTCCCGGCTGGTGCTGCTGGACGTATATGAAAACGGCGCTTACGATATCCAGCAGGAGCTGAAGGTCAAATACGGCGATCAGCTGAATCTCCGTGTGGAAATCGCCAGCGTGTGCGACCGGGCCAAAATTGAAAAAATCTTTGCCGATCACACCCCGGATATCGTGCTGCACGCCGCGGCGCACAAGCACGTGCCGCTGATGGAGCGCAACGTGTGCGAGGCGGTGAGCAACAACGTGTTCGGCACGCTGAACGTGGTGGAAATCTGCGAAAAGCTGGGCGTGAAAAGGTTCATCATGATCAGCACCGACAAAGCGGTGAACCCCACCAACGTGATGGGCGCCACCAAGCGGCTGTGCGAAATGATCGTGCAGAGCAGGACGGGAAAAACCACCTCCTTCTCCGCCACCCGCTTTGGCAACGTGCTGGGCAGCAACGGCTCGGTGATCCCCCTGTTCAAGCGCCAGATCGCCAACGGCGGCCCCATCACCATTACCGACAAGCGCATCATCCGCTATTTCATGACCATCCCTGAGGCCAGCCAGCTGGTGATGACCTCCGGCGCCATGGCCAAAAACGGCGAATTGTATGTATTGGACATGGGCAATCCCGTGAAGATCCTGGATCTGGCGGAAAACATGGTGCGTCTCTCCGGCCTGGAGCCGTACAAGGATATCGACATTGTGGAAACCGGATTGCGCCCCGGCGAGAAGCTCTATGAGGAGCTGCTCATCAAGACCGAGGAATTGGACAAGACCGGCAATGAAAAGATTTTCGTTGAGCGGGACAAGCCCCTGCCCGCCGGGCAGATCGAGGAAAAGCTGGAGGCGCTCCGCGCGGCGCTGGCCACCCAGAGCAACCGGGTGGTCAAGCAGGCGCTGATGGATGCCGTGCCTACCTACCATACGCCGGAGGAAGTCAACGAAAAGGCGATCGAAGCCGAGGAAATGCGCCTGGCCAGCGGGGCCTGATGAATGAAAAACGAAAAGCGGGAATGCCCCGCGGCACAAAAGCTCCCGACGGCTCTGATCCGCACGGGAGCTTTGATGATTTGGGAAGGACAGGATGCATGGAGCTTTCACAGTATGAGGACCACCTGATCCGGGTGACCGACACCCTGGGCGGCACGTTCGAGGGCTTTGCCGAGGCTTTTTCCGCCGGGTATGGGCTGCGGACGTTTGGCCGGGAAGAGGAAAGCGTGAAGATCGGCGCGCATCGGCTTTTTGCGGACGATATTGCCTGCCTGGAACCGCTGGGGTGGAAGCGCGCCGTCAGGCGGTTTTCCGAATTGACCAACGAGGAGCTTTACGCGGTCATGAAGCTGCGGGTGGACGTGTTTGTGGTGGAGCAGCAATGCCCTTATCCGGAGCTAGACGACCGGGATCAGGACGCTTTGCATCTGTGGCTGGCCAATGATGATGGCATCCAGGCCTACCTGCGCGTGCTCGGGCCCGGCGTGGAAAGCGAGTACGCGGCCCTCGGCCGGGTGGTCACCCGCCTGCGCCGTCAGGGCCTGGGGTCCATGCTGCTCAAGGAAGGCATTCGCGCCGCTCAGGACCACTTCGGCGCGGAAACGCTGTACCTGGAAGCGCAGCTGTACGCCCGCGGCCTGTATGAAAAGCATGGCTTCCGCCAGGTTTCCGACGTGTTCATGATGGATGGGATTCCCCATATCCGTATGATCCGGGAGGCCTGCGGCGCGGAAGAATGACCAGAGCGCAAGGCTTGGCGCTCTTGCGTTACGCCTGCAGGTCCTGCCTGCCAAAGCGTTTGCACGACAGGCGGAAAGCCAGGAAGGTAAATGCGAGATAGACAGCCAGGCAGCCGCCGGTGAACGCGGCCTTGGCGGTCAGGTGCGCAGGGTCGGGGGTATCCAGGGTATCGCGGACGAAGGGAATGACGTAGGTGCCTGCGATGCCCAGGATAATATAGAGGAACACCGCGGCGCAGGCCAACAGGAAGGGCACGCCGATCTTGCGCACGTCCTTGTACCAGGCGGGGAAGAAAATGAGGTTGAAGAGGGCGAACACGAGAAAGCCGTCGCCGAGCAGGGCCAGATTGGCGTCCATGCCGGCCTCGTTGGGCGCGGTGGTTATGAGCGTTTCCTTGATCAGGATCATCACGCCGCAAAGGAGCAGCTGCAGCAATTCCAGAATGCAGCACATCAGAATGCGGGCGGCCACGATTTCCCGCCTGGAGACCGGCAGGGTCATGGTAAAGGAAATATCGTGGTTTTCCCGGCCGGACATGCAGATGAAGAAAATGCCCAATGTAATGTAGAAAAAGCTGACGGCGTAGGGGTAATTGGGGATCAAAAGCATGGTGCACAGGGCCAGGAACAGGGGCACCGCCGGATGCAGGCACAGCGCGAATTCCTTTTTCAGCAGCTTTCTCATGCCTCTCCCTCCTTTTCCAGATGGATCATCACTTCATCCAGCGTGGGCGTGCGGCCCAGAGTCTCGCCGTCCTCCCTGCGGATGAGCACGGTAGCGCCGTCCCGGACGGGGCAAATGCCCAGGGCGATTTTTTTCAGTTCTTCCGGCACCTTTCCCTCCACCGGCACCAGCCGATAGGCGGCGGCGAAATCCCGGTAGGGCTGATCCTGGCTGATTTGGCCCTGCCGCAGGAAAATGATCCGGTCGGCGCATTTTTCCAGGTCGGAAGTGATATGGGTGGAAAAGAGCACGGTTTTTCCTTCGCTGCGAAGAGAAAGGAAAATTTCGATCAGTTCCTCTCTTGATACCGGGTCCAGCCCGCTGGTGGGCTCGTCCAGCAGCAGCAGCTCTGCCCCGTGGGACAGGGCCAGCGCCAGGGCGTACTTGATCTTCATGCCGTTGGACAGAGCAGCCGGGGTCTTGCTTTCATCCAGGCCGAAGGCGGCCATATAGCGGCGGTATGCCCCGCCGTCCCACTGGGGATAAAAGGAGGCGGCGACGCGGGTGATGGTTTTCAGCTTCTTTTGGGTGTAATAGCTCATCCCGGCGGACACGAAGCCGATGCGCTGCTTTACCTGCCTGGCATCGTCCATCAGGGACAGGCCGCCAAACAGCACTTCTCCGGCCGTGGGCTTCACAAAGCCCAGGATGGCGTTGAGGGTGGTGGTTTTGCCGGCGCCGTTGCGGCCGATGAAGCCGGTCACGGTGCCTTTTTCCAATTGGAAGGAAACGTCTTTCAGCTGAAACCCGGGATAGTCCTTGCAAAGCCCATTTACCCAAAGGGGCGCGTCATTTTTTTGCTGCATGCTTGATTACCTCCGCGGCTTGCAATATGAACCGGGGGTCCACCAGGGCCAGTCCCCGGTCCTCGTCGCCCAGCACCATCAATTGATCGCCGGGCTGAATGTGGAAGATCCGCCGGGCCCGCACGGGGATCACGATCTGCCCCTTGTCGCCCACGGTGACCAGGCCGAACATGTACTTGCCCTTTTCCACACCGGGGGGCAGACCGCCCATGGAATCGCTGACCAATTCATCCAGCGATACGTCCAGCTCCCGGCTCAATGCGGCGGCCATGTCCACGTCCGGCACGCTTTCGCCGCTTTCCCATTTGGCAATGGTCTGGCGGGACACGCTGATCCTTTCCGCCAGCGCCTCCTGGGTCAGCCCCCGGAATTTACGCAAATACTGAAGATTCTCACCGATCATACTTTTCCCACCTCGGGTGAATTGTAACAAATTTCCCTGCGCCTGGCAATCAACAAAACGCGGCATTTTGGAGCGCATTTGTTAAAAAGCGTTGTCAAACGGGGAAAAACCGGTTCATTTCCCCAACGAGGCGCTGATCGCGGCATCGCGCGCGGAAGCGGCGAAGGTATTCTTCAAGATTGACAAATCCTGTGACCGGTGGTATATATAAAATGCTGGGAACGTATGCATAATAAGCTAAACGAAGAAAAAGGAGGCCAAAAAATGAAAAAAGCAGTTTCTATCCTTATTTGCCTTGTGATGCTGCTGACGTGCGTGGCCGCGTCCGCGGAGGAAGCGGTATCTCAGGCCGAGCTGGCCAGCGCCTTCCAGGCCAAGGTGAATGAATTTTTCGCCGGCATGGGCCCGGACAAAACCCTGTCCTTCCATGTGACGCCCGAGAACGGCCAGCCGCTGACCGGGGCACTGAGCGTGATCGCTGACGGGAATGGCCTGGAGGTGGACGACCTGACCATCCGGCTGCCTGGCCAGGAAGCCCCTGTGCAGGTGCAGTTCGGCGCCGCGGAGCAGGCGATTTACCTGAACTATCAGGGCCGGGTGTATGCCCTGCGCATGGCGGATCTGCAGAAGATCATCCAGTCCGTCATGAGCATGTACGCCATGCCCGAGGTGGACAGCCAGATCATGCAGGAGCTGGCGCAGCTGTTTGTGATGAACGTCATCATGCCCGGCATCAAGCTGGAGCAGAGCCAGGGCGCCATCACCGTGCGGGTGGATCTGGCGGTCAAGGACATGGCGGCCGGCCTGGCCCGGTTTGTGGACCAGGTGATGACCACCGAAAAGTATTGGGATGCCGTAAAGCCCCTGCTGCAGTTCGTCGGCACGCGGCTGATGTCCAACCCGTTCATCCTCCCGCTGATGTACTCGGGCAACGGAAACGCGATGCAGAACTTCAATTTAGCGGAAGAATTTGAAAAGAACTGGCCCCAGCTCAAGCAGCAGCTGCTGGCCGTGGAGACCGACGCACGGCTCACCGCCGACGTGATCCTCCGCAGCGAGACCGAAAGCGGCACCACCGCTGTGGTGGCCAGGATTACCTATACGGAAAACGGCCAGTCCGTCATAGCGACCCTGTCCGCGGCGGACAATCAGAAGAACTTTGAACTGGGCCTGACCCTGGCGACCCAACTGGGCGGCGTGGCCGAGCCCGTCACCCAGGCCACCCTGGACGTAAAATGCGACAAGCAGGCGGGCACCCTGACCCTGAATGCCGCGCTGCCCCAGCAGCAGATCGACGTGAAGCTGACCGGCAGCCTGACCCGGCAGATGGGCGCCGTGGCCATCCAGGGCCATCTGAAAGTGAACCAAAACAGCGCCCCTGTGGTCGTGGCCGACGCGGATATCTTCTCAGCCGACGGCGCTGTGACCGCCAACGTGCAGGCCACCGCCAACAGCATGACCGTGACCGGCAATCTGTTCTGGTCCAAGTTCGTCAAGACCCTCACCGTCAATTCCCAGGGCCAGACGCTGAAGGCCGAGATCCGCAGCGACGAGGAGGGCAACTTCTCCGCCGCGCTGACGCTGCCGGGCAGCCAGGGCAAGTTCCTGGCGGAGGGCACCGTCACCGCCAACAGCCTGCACTGCACCGTGACCTACAGCGACGCCCGCTCTGTCCTCCGCGGCAGTGCGCCGGTGTTCTCCGCCGAGGTGACCGCGGCCTGGAGCAATGCGGCCGTCACTGCCAACGTGACCGCGCTGTACGATGGCAAGGTGTACGCGGGACAGGCGTACTTCAGCGGCAGCGCCCAGAAGATTTCCTATCAGGGTGGCGAAACCGCCCTGGCGCTGAACCTGCAGGAGGACGGCCAGGGCAAGCTGGCTCTGGGCCGGCTGACGTATACCGACGCCAATTCCTCCTCCGGCAGCTTTGAAATCACCTATACCCCCGATGCTGTCGTGTTTGAAAACGCACAGATGAAGATCACCTTCACTGCGTATTACATCAGCGAAAACGAGCATGTGATCGACGCCGAAGTGGTGGACAAGAGCAAGGAAGTTGTCCATGCCTACAACAATTATGTGGATAACGATGACAGCATGGATGCCCTGAAAGCGGACAGCGCCGTCCGGCATGCCTATCTGCGCACCCGCCTGATCGAGGAGGAAAACCGGATCGAGGTGACCGTGGAAAACGTGATGGGCCAGACTGCGCTGGCTGCCGGCGCGGCCATCCAGCCCGCGGGCGAGATCGCGCTGCTCTCCCAGCAGAACCCCATTTACATCACGATGGAGCTTTTGCAGCAGCTGAGAACCGATCCTTACGCGCTGGACAAAATCCAGCAGGCGGCCCCCGTTGAAGAAACGGCGGAGGAAGCCGTTGAGGAAGCTGTCGAAGAAGCCGTTGAAGAAGCGGTGGAGAAAATTGTTGAGGAAACCGTCGAAGAAACCGTTGAGGAGGAGACCTCTTCGGGTTCCGGCTTCTTTCAGCAGCTGACTCAGGCAAAATAAAACCCCAAAAACCTGTTTATGGAGGCGGCCGGCGCAAAAACCGGCCGCTTTTTTTGCAAAAATTTCAAAAACCCCTGTAAAAAAATCGAATTCTATGCAATAATTGGGAAGGAAGCATCGTTGTATGTGCAGAGGGGATGCTGCCCCGCGGAATGGGAGGATGATTCGATGCGGAAAACACTCGTTCGCTGCGCCTGCGCGCTGTGCGCAGTCATTATTGGTCTGGCCTGTCTGGGCGTGTACGCGCCTGCCCGGGCCGATGGCTACGCCACCTATGGCAACGCCCAGGGAGACACCACCTTCTTCGTCTCCGCTACCGGTCCCGCCACCATCACCCTGACCCAGAACGGCATGGGCCTGGCGGAAAAGCAGTATATTTACAACAGCGCCAATACCGCCACGGAATATATGTACGCCCAGTACTCCGTGCAGTACAAGGGCAACAAGGATTATTACTGGCAGCAGGCCGCCGTGTGGAACAGCGAGGTCTGCACGCTGAATTTCTCCCGGGCCGATGTATACACCGTGCGGGTGATGCCCACCAACATCCGGAACATCACCTCCACCCAGGCCAACTGGCGCTACACCCGCTGGATCGCCACGCCTGCCTGGTATGTCAGCGGCGTGAGGAACTGCAGCGTGTATTCCGACGCCAGCTATACGCCCATCAGCTATGCCACCGCTACGCCCCGGCCTACCAGCACGCCCCGGCCTTATCAGACCGCGTCCGCCCCGGTGACGCTGCATTTCTGGGATGTGAGCGGCTTTGAGATCGCTTCCCCGCAGGTGCAGTACATGACGCCGGGCGCGCATACCGTGCAGTCGCCCCTGTCCTTTGACGGGTACACCCTGGTGGGCATGACGGCCCGGCAGGTGAACGTGAGCTACAACGGGGTGGCCAGCCCCAATACGGTGCACCTGCTGTTCAGGAAGGGTTCCGGCTCCGGCGTTGCGGGCAGAACGAAGGTGACGCCTTACCGGTGGGATACCCGCTTCAAGGAAGGCACCAGTCAAAAGAACGCCAAGTGGGGCAGGGAATTGCCCAACCTGTACGACGATAACCGCTACACCACCTTCAAGTGGACGGTGTGGACCAGCGAATGGAACGACGGCATCCCCGAAATCACCGCGTATTTCAACGGGGATACCGTGGGGGCCATCGGAATCCGCAACGGCGACGCCGCCAGCGAGGATACTTTCCGGGACTGCGCCCGGGCCACGCAATGGCGCATCCGGGTGTGGAACAGGTACGGGCAGTATCAGGACACCGTGGTGGATATGAACCGGAACTATACGGCGGACTATCAGGTGTTTCCCCTGAACCAGGCTTACACCAACGTGGAACGGGTGGAAATCTTTATGACCAGGTATACCAAGGGCGACCGGTATACCAACGGGCTGTATATTTCCGATATGATGTTTTTTGCCAGATAAAGCCCTCCGCTGCGGGCGGCATGCGGCCGGAAAAGGCAGGCATGCCGCCCTTTCCTTTTTCGCCGTTCCGCTTTTCCGCACGGAAAGCTCCCCAAGGAAATTCAGGAAAAGCGGCCCTTCCGGAAGGGAGAAGCCTGTCGTTTCCGCGCTGACGGGCGGCCGACGGCGAATGGCAAATATGAAATACACAGGAAATGCAATTTTTTTCCTCAGGCAGTAGACAAGAAAGAAATTTTGTGCTATACTGGCACCTGAGGTTTTCCCTCTGTTTTGTGTGCTTTGCACAGAAATGCGGCGTTTGCGGTGCTGCTGCCGTTTCGCCTGCTGGGGTGGAGGCCTCGGGCGGCCGCGTCGGCCCCCGGACGGTCAGGCCTGTGACGCAGGAGGAAGGGACAGCGTATGGCGATACGATTCGACGCCCATGGCCGTATATCCAAGCGGCGCCTCGTGCTGATTGCGGTGGCTGTGATCGCCGTGCTTGCCGGGATTTTCCTGCTGATTGATTACCTGGAGAACCGGGGAAACCGGCCGGAAGCCAAGGGAGACTTCAATGCCCGGTACCAGTACGATGAAACCGTGCAGGTAGACGGGCATACCTACCGCCGGAAGGTCAATCTGACCACCATCCTGCTCATGGGTATCGACGATTATGCCGAATCCGGCCCTGCGATCCGCAACCGCGAAGGCGGCCAGGCCGACTTTCTCCGGCTGGTCGTGATCGACAAGAACGCCAAGCGGGTATCCCAATTGGCCATCGACCGCGATACCATGACGCCCATCACCATCCTGGGCGTAACGGGCAAGGAATCGGGCAAAAGAACGCTGCAGATTTCCCTGTCCCATGCCTTTGGCAACGGCAAGGAGCGAAGCTGCGAGCTGACGCGTCAGGCGGTGGAGGAAATGCTGAGCGGTTCGCTGCTTCGCGTGCGGATCGACAATTACATCTCCATGAAGCTGGCTATGCTGCCCATCCTGAACGATGCGCTGGGCGGCGTGACGGTGACGGTGGAGGATGAGTTCAACGACCCCTCCCTGCCGCTGGGAGCAACGGTCAGGCTGCAGGGCGATCAGGTGGAAACCTTCGTCCGCTCCCGCATGACTGTGGGCGACGGCACCAACGCCAGCCGCATGCGCCGTCAGCAGCAGTTCATTTCCGCCGCTACCGCGCTGCTGAATGAAAAGCTGCATCAGGATGACGGGTTTGTGGATTCGCTCTATGACGAGCTGAACCCCTACCTGGTGAAGGACATTTCCAAAAGCAGGCTGTCGCTGGAAATGTACGGAGCAAAGGATTACGCCCGCCCCGAGGTGTATGAAATCCCGGGCGACCACGTTCGCGGCAGCGATGGATTCGCCGAATTCCACGCCGATGAAAAGCAGATGCAGCAAATTGCGCTGACGCTGTTCTATGACCAACTGAATTAAAGCCCAAACGGCTTTAAGATACAACAGAAGTAAATGATACTTCTAAAAAATGAGGAGGAAACAACAATGAAGAAGTTCCTGGCCGTTCTGCTCGCTCTGGCGCTGATGATGACCGTCGTTTCTGCTCTGGCTGAAGAAGCGGCTGCTCCCAGCAAGACCATTGACGCGCTCATCCCCACGATCGACGAATCCAAGGTGGAAACCGCCAATGAGGAAATCGACAAGCTGAATCAAGAAGGCGTTGTCGATTACTTCGGCAAGGGCGACGAAATCGCTGCGCTCCTGGGCGAAGGCGAATATGTTTGCCACGAAATGTACCCCCTGATTTTCCCCGAATACACTGGCGAAAATGACCCGGTGCTCGTGCAGCTGCCCTTCCCCACCCCCTATGAAGAAGGCGCCACCGTGGCCGTGATGGTCGGCATCTATGGCGAGCCCATCGAATGGACCACCTATGAAGGCACTGTGATCGCCGAAGGTCTCGTGCAGTTCGAAATGCCCCTTGCTGATTACAACGAAGCCGTGGCCGCTGAGACGGTTCTGGTTGCGGTCGTCAGCAAGTAATTTCATTGAATGAAAACCGCGGTGTATAATGGCCAAACCGGTCATTGTGCACCGTGATTTTCCGTTACAAGAAGTTTTTTTGCCATCATGGGCGCCGCGCTGAGCAGGAGCGGCGCCGTGATGGCATGAACGCAGGATCGGAGATGCACTGCCATGGCGGAACAAGCCCATAGCCCTGCACAGCCCCATCATCAGGCGCAGCTGGCTCTACTCAATAACCTTCCGGAACAGGATTATCACAGCCAGGAAATGGAAATTGACCTGGTTGCTCTGCTGTACCGCGTTTTGGCCAGCTGGAAGCTGATTGCCATTATTGTGGTAATCTGCATGGCTGCGGCGCTGTTTTACGCCACCAGCTACGTAACGCCCATGTACCGCGCCACCTCGCACATCTATGTGATCGGGCGGGACACGGCCATCAACCTGTCGGATCTGCAGCTGGGCAATAACATGATGAACGACTATATCAAGGTCTTCGACATGTGGGAGGTGCACGACGAGGTCATCAAAAACCTCGATCTCAAATACACCTACAGCCAGGCCCGGTCGCATCTGAGCGTTTCCAACAGCACCGGCACGCATATTCTGGACATCGCTTTCACCTCTCCTGATCCTGAGGAAGCGGCCACGGTGGCCAACGAATATGCCAATGTGGTGAGCAAATACATTTCCGAAACCATGCGGATGGACAAGCCCAGCGTCATGTCCACGGCGCTGACGCCCACCAATCCCTATAACATCAGCCGCACCCGCTCCGTGGCCATCGGCTTGCTCATTGGCCTGCTGATCGGGGTTGGCATCGTTGCGGTGCGTTTCATGCTGGATGACAAGATCAAGACGGCAGAGGACGTGCGCCGCTACACGGGCTTGGTGAACCTGGCGATCATTCCCAAGGAAGAGGGCCTGGTGAGCAATCACAGCAGCGCAAGCGTGAGCAAAAAGAGCAAAGGGAGGAAATAAACCATGGCGACCATCAAAATCCTGGGCTTTCCTCCTCTGAGCTACGCAGGCACCGAGGCCATCAATACCCTGTGCACCAATCTGACTTTTTCCGGTGACGGCATCAAGCGTATCATGGTGACCAGCTGCCATGCTTCGGAGGGCAAATCCACCATCAGCATGAATATCATGCGTACCATGGCCAGGCTGGGCAAGAAGGTGGTGCTGGTGGATGCGGACCTGCGCCGCAGCATGATCACCAAGGACTATAAGCTGCAGTTTCCCAGCCCCGACTGCCTGGGCCTGACCCACCTGCTGGCGGGTATGGCCAGGGAGGAAGAGGTGCTGTACGCTACCGATATTCCCGGCGCAAGCATCGTGCCGGTGATGAAAACGGTAAGCAGCTCCCTCTCCCTGCTGAACTCCAACAAAATGGAAAAGCTGCTGGAGCTGCTGGCCCAGTATTTCGATTATGTGATCGTGGATGCGCCGCCCATCGGCGCGCTGATCGACGCGGCGCAGATCGCCCGCTACTGCGACGGCACCCTGCTGGTGGTCAGCTACAACACCGTTCGCAAGCAGGAATTGATCGACGCCAAGCAGCAGCTGGAAGCCACCGGCTGCCCCATCCTGGGCACGGTGATCAATCAGGCCGAGTTTGACGCTTACATCAACCGGAAGTATTACTATAAGTCCTACTATAACAGTTATTACCAGTCCTCCTCTTATCAAACGAAACAAAGCCGCCGCGCCGGAAGAGCCAAAAAGCAGGAAAACAAAACATGAATGGATTTACGGACATACACACTCACTTTGTCTACGGTGTGGATGACGGAGCGAAAGACGCCCAGGTGATGCGCGCTATGCTGGATGAAGCGCATCGCCAGGGCGTTTCCCGCATCATCGCCACATCCCATGCCGAATTGGGCATGCGCCCCTTTGACCACGAAACCTATCAGGCCCATTTGGAGGAAGGCCGGCAGTACTGCGGCGAAAAGGGATACGAAATGGAGCTGATCCCGGGGGCCGAGCTGCTCTATACCCCGGCCATGGATGCCTATATCCGGGATCGCCGGCTGATCACCCTGGGCGATTCGCCCTTTGCGCTGGTGGAATTTGTGCCCGACGTGCATCCCGACGAGATTCAATGGATGCTGGAGCAAATGCAGGATAACGGCTACCGCACGGTGCTGGCGCATATCGAGAGGTACCGCTGCATGAAGGGCAATTTGCCCTATAAGCTGCTGGAAAAATTCGATGTGAAATTCCAGGTCAACTGCGGCACGGTGCTTGCAAACAACGGGCTGCTGGCCGACCATCGGATCAACAAATGGTTCCGGGACGGCATCATCAGCTTTGTTGCCACTGATATGCACAACTGCGATTCCCGTCCGCCCCGGATGGCGCCGGCTTGGGAAGCGCTGCGCAAGCGCTTTGACGAGGATACCGCTGATTACCTGACCCACGCTTACGCGTTCAACGGCTGAAAGGGAAAATCCCGCGGATACAGAAAAAGAATCGACGGGGTCTGCCTTCCTGGAAGCCCGGAAAAGAGCCCAAGAGGATGCCATGGCCTTTCCCGCTGTGAGAGGGCCGCAGCGCCCCGGATGACGGTGCAGGGCGCACATGAAAAGCAGGTGACCGGACGGAAATGAGCTTGCTCATTTTTCGGCCGGATCGCCTGCTTTTCTTTTGCCCGGGAGCTGCCCCGCAGCCGGATCATTCTCTGACGCAGTCAAGTACGTTTATCGCTGAACCAATCTTTGCCGGGGGAGGTCCATGGGATGCACCCCCTGGGTCGGGTGTGGGGACAAAAGGCCCGTGCAAAGCCGCGGAGGCATTGAACGCTCCTCGATACCGGCATAAACTATTATTCGGCTTCGTCCATAAAGCAGATCAGGCCGGACACGCGGCGGATGTTCTTGCTTTTGATGTGCTCCTCGCGGTTGATCATATCGCCCATGAAGAGCATGCAGGCGGTGTTGCCGCCGTCCAGGTTCAGCGCTTCCACACAGCCCAGTTCCCGCATTTTTTCCGCCATCCAGGCCACGCTGACGCCCTGCGCGCCGCTGCCGGCCTGGTCCCGGCCCAGCACGTTCAGGATCACCACCGTGCCGTCATCCGTCACGCCCATGGCCGTGCGGGGCGCTTTGCCGGTGCCGTAAACCGCCGCTTGAGGCGAAACCTGCCCATCCTGCACCAGCACGGGGCCGAAGGCGAACACGTGCCGGACACCCATGCCCAGGTACTGCTGCGCGGTGAAAGCGTCGGAAACAAAGGTTTTCATGCCGCCGTCGGCAAACACGGCCAGGGTGTCCAGCGGCGGGAATTTCCGCTTTTTTTCGCTGTCCTTGGGGTCGTCGTAGAGGATCGCCCCGTCGCGCACGATGACGCCCACGTGCTTTTCCTCGTTCAGATACCGGCGGCGGAAGCCGAAGAAATCATCGTTGATGGCCAGGATGGGCTGCCGCCCCAGGCCGCTGTCCCGCAATATGGCTTCCGGGGTGGTGAGGGGGCTGCCGGGCCGGGTGCCGTTGCTGTACGGGGCGGCCAGCTGGCCGGGGGAGCGCATGCGCACGCTGGCTTCCAGCCACACGTTTTTGCCCCATTGGCTTTCGCCCTCATACCGGCGGATCTCCACCCGCAGGCTCTGGCTCACATAGGCCCACGCGCCCTCCTCCCGGCTGGCGTATACGAAGGGCTCCTGCCCCGGCGGAAGAAAGCCTTGTTCGTCTCCTTCCGGCCAGGCCAGCGACGCCTGCGCGTTGGCCGGGCAGGAAGGTCCTCCGGCCAGGCACAGCAGCAGACACAGGGCTGCCGCTGCGATCCGTATGTGTTTCATTCTTCCCCGCCTTTCCGGCCGGGCAGCGCCGGCTTGATGGATCTCAAAAAAGCGTGAACGGCGCTGTGCGCTGGCGCAAAGCTTTGTGGCGGATGCTCTCACAGCCGCAGGTACAGCATGTCGCCCACGGTCTTTTTCACGGTATGGTAGGCGGCGGCGCCGTAGGCGGGGGTGTGGGCCGGAAGATGCAGCTGCCCGTCGGCCAGCGTCAGGATCGCGGGAACGGAGGCGCAGCTGAAGCTGAAGCCGGTCTTTTTCAGCACGGCCTGATCCAGCGTTTGGATCGCGGCGGGGTCAGCCCGGTCCATGCACAGCACGGGAATGGCAAAGGTGTTCAGGCTCAGGCTGTTGTGATGGGGCAGCGCCCACACGTCCTCCAGGCATGCCTGGGCGAAGCTGCGGGCTTCCTGCGGGTCGGTGCCCGGGGTGCTGCGGAGGAAGAAATGGTAGTGGTATTTGGTGAGGGAGATGACCGAGGCGGCGCTCACCTGTGCATTGCGGAAGCAATAGGCATTCAGTGTGCGGCTGTATTCCGCCGTCACGTGGAGACGGGATTGCAGCGTGGCCAGATAGTGTTCAAAAGACGGGCTCCCGCCCGGAGCAGGCGCGGCCGCGGCGGGAACGCTTGCCTGCGCGGCGTATGCCGGGGGCGTTTGCGTCGGGGAGGGCGGGGCGACCTGCGCGCCGCAGCGATAGCAGAATTTGGCGTTGTTGGTGAGCTCATAGCCACAGGCAGGGCAAAACGGCATAAAAACACCTCAATTCTATCAATTGTTCCCGGCAGTGATTGGTAAAATCAGTATATCTGCTCCCTTGCCGCTTGTCAAGCCGCAGAAAGGCAGTTCCGGCCCGCGGGGACGCAAAAAAAGCATCGATCCCGAAGGGAAACGATGCTTTTTGCCTGGTCGAGGTGGCGGGATTTGAACCCACGACCTTTTGGTCCCGAACCAAACGCGCTACCAAACTGCGCTACACCTCGAAAAAAATGGAGCCGATAAAGGGACTCGAACCCTTGACCTGATGATTACGAATCAGCCGCTCTACCAACTGAGCTATATCGGCACACTGACCCATCGGTCAGCCCAAATATTATAGCAGAGGGAAAACGAAAAGTCAATCCATTTTCCGCTGTTCCAAAGAAATTCCGTTTTCGGTGGCAAGGAGGGCGCTTCGCGGGTGTTTGGCGGGGGAAAAGCCGCCCGGCTGCAGGCTGGAGCCGGCATATTTCTCCAGGATATTGCTTCCTGTATTACGTTTTGCGCAAGTACATTAAAAATTTTATAAAAAAATATGTAGAAATTGTTGCAAAACCCTTGATTTTTGGGGTGTATATCGTGTAAAATAGAGGAAGCCGGGCCGGGCATGCTTTCTTTGCGCGGCCTGCCATCACGAGGAAGGATGAAAAACAGTGGCGAAGCGTATTCTATTGGTGGATGACGAGCCCCTGATCGTGAAGGGCCTGCGTTATACCCTGGAACAGGAAGGATATGAAATTCTCACCGCGGCAGACGGCGAAGAGGCGCTGCAGGTGTTCTTTGAGCAGCCGGTGGACCTGGTGCTGCTGGACGTGATGCTGCCCAAGCTGGACGGCATCCAGGTGTGCCAGCGGATCCGGGAGAGCAGCAACGTGCCCATCCTGATGCTGACCGCCAAGGGCGAGGACATGGACAAGATTCTGGGCCTGGAATACGGCGCGGACGATTACATGACCAAGCCCTTCAACATCCTGGAGGTCAAGGCCAGGATCAAGACCGTGCTGCGCCGGGCGGCCCAGCCTGCGGCCAACGAGGAAAAGAAGATCATCCGTGTGCACGATATGGAAGTGAACATTGTGAACCGGTCCGTCACCCTGGGGGGCAAGGAGATCCGCCTGACCGCCAAGGAGTTCGACCTGCTGCAGCTGTTCATTACCAATCGCGGCAAGGTATTCAGCCGGGAAACCATGCTGGAAACGGTGTGGAAGTACGACTATATGGGCGACGCCCGCACGGTGGACGTGCATATCCGCCGCCTGAGGGAAAAGATCGAGCGCAACACCGCCCAGCCGGAATTCATCTTCACCAAGTGGGGAGTGGGCTACTATTTCACCGATAAGGATTAAAAACCCTTTTGCCAGCGTCCGGTGGCAGATTCTGCTCGCCTTCCTGCTGATCGTCGGGCTGTCCTTCTATGCCATGGCCAGCTCGCTGAGCGGCATGGTGGGCGATTCTTTGTTTGAGCAGCGCATCCGCTCGGACCGTTCCAGCCTGGAAACCCTGGCCACCCGCATCGCGCCGCTCATGGCGGATAACGACGCCAAGGCGCTGCATACGCAGCTGCTCAGCGCCGGGGGCGAGCTGGGCGGCCGGGTGCTTTTGCTTGACCGGAACGGCAAGGTGCAGTTGGACAGCTACGGGGAAATGTACGGCGCCCGCCTGCAATATCCCGAGGTGGCCAACATCCTGGTAAAAGGGCAGAATGTGGACTACGGCGTGCATGAACTGGAATCCGGCACGGTGCTCAACCGCAGCCGGCTGCTTTTTATGCGCCGCAGCAACACCGCCTGGGCGGGTTACTGCACCGCCGGGGTGGTGTACGCCTCCGATATTATCGGCGTATTGCTGCTGGTGTCGCCGGTGGAAGAGATCATGCAGAACCTGTACCAGCTGCAGGATCAGATGATCCTGATCTTCGTAATCATTGCGACGGTGGCGCTTTTGTCCGCCTGGGTGTTTTCCCGGGTGATCACCCGGCCTATCGCCGGGCTGAACCGAGGCATCCAGCGCATGTCCAAGGGGGATTTTTCCTCCCGGGTGCGGGTGCGCGGCAGCGGCGAAATGAAGCAGCTGGCCATGGCTTTCAACTCCATGAGCGAGAAGCTGGAAACGCTGGATCAGAGCCGCAACCAGTTCGTGTCCAACGCCAGCCATGAATTGAAAACGCCCCTGGCCACCATGAAGATCATGATCGAATCGCTGATCTATCAGCCCGATATGGACCGGGGACTGCGCACCGAGTTTTTGACCGACATCAACAATGAAATCGACCGCCTGAGCGCCATTGTCAGCGACCTGCTCACCCTGGTGCAGATGGACAGCCAGAACGTGAAACTGACAAGGGAAAACCTGTCCATTGCGGCGCTCATCAAGGAAAACGCCCATCGGCTGCAGCCCATCGCCCAGCAGAAGGGCCAGCAGATCCTTTTGTCCCTGTCCGATCCCTGCGATATTTACGCGGATAAGTCCAAGCTGAACCAGGTGATCTACAACCTGATGGAAAACGCCGTGAAGTACACGCAAAACGGCGGCGTGATCAAGGTGAATCTGCAGCGCCAGGGCCGGGACGCCCGCTTCACCGTGACCGACAACGGTCCCGGCATCCCCAAGGAAAACCTGCCCCATATCTTCGACCGGTTTTATCGGGTGGACAAGGCCCGCAGCCGGGAAAAGGGCGGCACGGGCCTGGGCCTGAGCATCGTGCATCAGCTGGTGCTGCTCCACGGCGGGGCCATCAGCGTGGAGAGCGAGGAAGGCAAGGGCGCTGCCTTTATTGTAGAACTGCCGCTTCATCAGGGATAAAATACAAACCCCTCCGCAAAAAGGAAGGGTTTTTTGTCAACCGGCGCAGGAAAAGGAGGATGCCATGCCCATCGTGGAGATCGACCGCCTGGACGGGCCGGGCCCAGGGCTGTTTTACCATTTGACCGACGCCCAGCTGCGCTCCCGCCAGGAAGCGGAAAAAGCGGTGTTCATCGCCGAAGGGCCCAAGGTGGTTTTGTCCGCGCTGGAGGCGGGATTGCAGCCCCTGTCGCTTTTGATCCGCCGGAAAATGATCGACGGCCCCGGGGCGGAAATCATCGCCCGGTGCGGCGATATACCGGTATACACGGCGGAGGACGAGGTGCTTTCCCAATTAACGGGCTTCCGGCTGCAAAGGGCGTGGGTGCTGTGCGCCATGCGGCGGCCCAAAGCGACGGATGCGGAAAGCGTGCTGGAAAACGCCCGCCGCATCGCGGTGCTGGAGGGCATCAACGAGCCCTCCAACGTGGGGGCCATCTTTCGCTCTGCCGCGGCGCTGGGGGTGGACGGCGTGCTGTTGACCCCGTCCTGCTCCGATCCCTGGCATCGCCGGGCCGTCCGGGTGTGCATGGGGGCGGTGTTTCAGCTGCCCTGGGCCTACGCGGAGGAAGAAAAGCTGTTTTCCCTGCTCAAAAAGCACCGCTTCCGGGTGCTGGGGATGGCGCTGCGGGATGATTGCCGCACGCTGGACGACCCGGCGCTGCGGCGTTGCCGCCGCCTGGCGGTGTGCCTTGGCACCGAGGATACCGGGCTCACGGAAGAAACCATCCGCCGGTGCGACGATATTGTGAAAATCCCCATGGCGGAGGGCATCGACTCATTGAACGTGGCAGCCGCCGCGGCCGTGGCCTTTTGGCAGCTGCGCAAAAGGCCGTGACCGGCCAAGCCAAAGGAAGGAGCATCCTATGCAAGCCAGGCCTATTTTGTGGATCGTGATTCCCTGCTACAATGAAGAGCAGGTGCTGCCCATCACGGCCCCCATGTTTTTGCAAAAGCTGAAGGATTTGACCGATAAGGACTTGATCAGCCCCCGCAGCCGGGTGCTGTTCGTCAACGACGGCTCCAAGGACAAAACCTGGGACATTATCCGCGATCTTTCCCGGCAGGATGAGCGCTTCATCGGCATCAGCCAAAGCCGCAACCGGGGCCATCAAAACGCCGTTTTAGCGGGCCTGATGGAGGCCAAGGACCAAAGCGACGTTACCATCTCCATCGACTGTGACGGCCAGGACGACATCAGCGCCATGGACCAGATGATGGAGGAATACTGGAAGGGCGCGGAGGTGGTCTACGGCGTTCGCTCCCGGCGGGACACCGACAGCTTCTTCAAGCGCTTCACCGCCGAGGGCTTCTATAAGCTGATGAACCGTTTGGGGGCCGAGGTGGTGTTCAACCACGCGGATTACCGCCTGATCAGCAGCCGGGTGCTGCAGCATTTCGCCGATTATGAAGAAGTGAATATTTTTCTGCGGGGCATGGTGCCCCTGGTCGGCTTTCCCAGCGCTACGGTGTATTACGAGCGGGCGGAGCGCCTGGCCGGAAAGAGCCATTATCCCCTGAAAAAAATGCTGGCCCTGGCCTTCAACGGCATCACCTCCCTGTCCATCAGGCCCCTGACCATGATCACGGGCCTGGGCGCGCTGGTGAGCCTGGCGGGCCTGGCCGTGGCCATCTGGGCCATCGTGGAAGCCATATTGGGCCACGCCGTGGCCGGCTGGGCGTCCACCATCTGCGTGGTGTGTCTGCTGGGCGGCATTCAGCTGATCAGCCTGGGCATCATCGGCCAGTACGTGGGAAAAACCTATCTGGAAACCAAGCGCCGTCCGCGGTATGTAATCAGCGAGCGCACCTGGGAAGAGACCCGGCGCCGCTGGATCGAGGGGGACGAGGAACCCGCAGATAAGGAATAAACGAAAGCCAAAGCGCTTGCTGCAATGGGTGAAACAGGATTTCCCGCATGCGGAACAGCGGCCAGCTGCTTGCGGCAGCCAAGGAAAGGACGCTGCGTGTGGGCTGCCGGCCGTTCTTCGCTGTGAATAGAAAACGACGAAATCTATGTGATAAAGTTAGTCAAATAGAAGGGCACATTGACGCCTCACGTCCCGGGCAGCCGGTCGATCAGCCGCTGCCCTTCTGTTTTCAGCCAGCGGCGCTGCGCGGCATAATCCGGCATCGCCCGGGCGACCTCTTGCCAGAACGCCGGCGAATGGTTCATTTCTTTTGTGTGGCACAATTCATGCACCACCACATAATCCCGCACCTTTTCGGGGCAAAGCATCAGCAGGCAGTTGAAATTCAGATTGCCCTGCCTGGAGCAGCTGCCCCAGCGGGTTTTCTGGCTGCGGATGGTGATGCGGCCGTATCGCACGCCCATCTTTTTTGCCCATTGCTGGCAGCGCGCGGGCAGGTCCCGCCGGGCGGCCTGGGCAAGCTCGGACAGCTCCTGCTCCTCAAAAGGCGCCAGCCCCTGCTTTTCCTCCTGCCGAATCCTGACCTTTTGCAGATGGGCGGCGATCCAGTCCGCATGCTGGGCCACAAACCGGTCGATCTCCGCCTGGGGGAAGCGCCAGGGGGCCCTGACGATCACCTGCCCCTGAGCGTCCACCTGCAACGCCATGGATTTTCTGTCACTCCGGATCACCTGAACGGTATAGCGCATGCAGCCGCGCTCCTTTCCGTGTTTTTCCCTGCCAGTATACCCTGCTTGGCGGGATCAGGCAAGCCGTTTTTATCTATTCTTTTTTTGACGTTCTTCATGACCGGGACGGATGGCCCTTGACAAAGCCGTCTTTTTTTTCTTATAATTCATTTGTTACATTGATTGCGCCAAGGGAGGGGAAACCATGAACGATTATGTCATCAGCTGCTGCTCCACCGCCGATCTGAGCGCGGAGCATTTCGCGACCCGGCATATTCATTACATTTGCTTCCATTACTACCTCAACGGCAAGCATTACGCCGACGATCTGGGCCAGTCCATGTCCTTTCCGGATTTTTACAAGGCCATGGAAAACGGCGCGGAGACCAAAACCAGCCAGGTGAACGAGGACGAATTCACCGCCTATTTCACCCCTTTCCTGGAGGCGGGCAAGGATATTCTGCACGTTACCCTGTCCTCCGGCATTTCCGGCGTGTACAACTCTGCGGTGATCGCCCAGAAACGCCTGCAGGAAAAGTATCCCGACCGGAAAATCTACGTGCTGGATTCCCTGGGCGCGTCCTCGGGCTACGGCCTGTTCATGGACACCCTGGCCGACAAGCGGGACGCGGGCATGCCCATTGACGAATTGTATCAGTGGGCCCAGGACAACCGCCTGCGCCTGCATCACTGGTTCTTCTCCACAGACCTGACCTTCTACGTCAAGGGCGGCCGCGTGTCCAAGGCCTCCGGCTGGGTGGGCACCGTGCTGCATATCTGCCCCCTTTTGAACATGGACAATCTGGGCCGCCTGATCCCCCGGGAAAAGATCCGCACCAAGAAAAAGGTCATCGCCCGCATCGTGGAAAAAATGAAGGAGCACGCCGAAGGCGGCCTCGATTACAACGGCAAGTGCTTCATTTCCGAGTCCGCCTGCATGGAGGACGCCCGGGCCGTGGCCGACCTGGTGGAGGCCGCCTTCCCCAAGCTGAACGGCAAGGTCCTCATCAATTCCATCGGCACCACCATCGGCAGCCATACCGGCCCCGGCACCGTGGCCCTGTTCTTCTGGGGCGACGAGAGACGAGATTGAAACCTAAAATACGTTTCTTCTTTCAATTGTTCCATCAATTTCTTGTAAAAATGGCCTTTTCGGCTTATGCGCCGGAAAGGCTTATTTCACAGGTGGACGTTGACATCGAAGACATCTTTTGATTGTCCCTTCTTAACGTTTTTTATAACAAGGGGTTTGCTGACTTTGAGGCAACCCATGCTTTTGACGGCTTGAGAAAGAGCACGAAAAACTTCTTTTTCGGAACAAAAGAATAGTATTGAATAAGCGTGATGAATTCTATGGGTGAATTATTTACTCTGTTTAAAATAATTATTGAACAAAGATTTTGCAACTTGAACTTATACCATTTTCAGATGTGGCTGTAACAGTAATGACTCCGACAGAATAAGTTGTCAATAATCCATTTGAATCTATTGATGCAATTTTTTCATCGCTGGATGAAAAATCGACCAAGTGATTGATACAAGCTTGGTTTCGCATTGTAACATTGGCTGTTAATGAAGTTGAGGAACCTAATGAGACATAGAGAACTTCATCAGCAAAGGCAATGTTTGTTACAGGATAACACAAATGGAGAAGACAACTGTGTGTGATTCCAGAATCTGTAGTAGCAGTGATGACAACATCGCCAGGCTTTATTGTGGTCACATCTCCTGATTTATTAATGATAGCTAGATTTGGGTCTGAACTACTCCATGTAATGGGAGAAGAAGCTCCCCATGGCTCAAATGATTCTACATATAGTTTAATTGGCGTTTTTGCTACCAGCCACACTTCAGTGTCAGATAATTCAAAATCGGATACTTCAAAATACGAATCAATAATGACTTTTGCAGATACGTTACCGATGGTTGCAGTGATAGTAGCTTTTCCTGCGGAATGAGCTGTAATAATTCCATTCTCATCAACAGAGATAATTGAGGGATTACTACTGTTCCAAATGATGGGGGAGCTATCTTCCGCGCTTGGAAAAACAGAAAAAACAATTGGCTTTTTGTAATTGCCCTTAAGACGGAAGTTAGGCTCTAAAAAGATTGTGCGGGCTGTGTCAATATCAATGTCTTCGAAATAAATGCAACGATATTTGTTTTGTGTTGCCCAAGAATCGGCGTCTGAATACATGTGACAGTAAATTTTTAAAGTGTTAGAAATGCTTTCAGGGATAACAGATTCTCCAAATACTGTTTTTTCTCCAAAAAAGGCTATTTTTTCTAGTTTTAAACAATCTTGAAAAGCATAATTATCAAAACTGGTTACACATTCAGGGACTGTAATGCATTTTAGATTAACACAGCCCTTGAAATTAATAGATCCAATTCTTTTGACACTGGTTGGAATAGTTACATTCAAAAGATTTGTGCAATTAACAAAAGATAGAGTATTAATAATACAGTTGTCTGGGACTAAGAAGCTTCTCAAACTGGTACAACCATGAAAAGATAGCTTGTCAATAGTAGTAACGCTGTTTGGGATTGATATGTTTGCTAGATTGTAACAGCCAGGAAAATATAAATCATTAATTGTAGTGACACTATTTGGAATTGATATGTTTACCAAACTCGAACAGCCAGAAAAAGATAGGCCATCAATTGTAGTAACACCATCTGGGATTATTATGCTCGTCAGACTGGAACAACCATAAAATGAAAAGATACCAATCTTACTTACATCATCAGAAAATGCAATGCTTTTTACATTAGAGAAATTATTAATAGCAGAACTATTTATACTGGATAAACTTGGTGGAATTGTTATACTTTCAGCTTCTTCATCATTGAAGAATAAACAACAAGAGTCGTTGTAATTTGGACGGCTTCTACTTCCCTTGAAATTCATTAATAGCCAAGATTCTATACTTGAAATGTGAATTTCACGCAGTACATCACAGTAGGCGAATGCTTCTTCACCAATTTGAGTAACACTATTCGGTATTGAGATGCTTTGAAGCTTCCAGCAGCCAAAGAAAGCATAATCACCAATGCTGGTGACGCCATTCTTAATAACAACTCTACTAATATCAGTGCCCCAAGGGGCGGTAGTTGAGCCGTGAAAATAGCTTTCTTTTTGCGGATCAGCTTTCCAGTCATATTTCTTCATTGGTCCCTTTCCGCTTATAGTCAAGGTTCCATCATCACTTAGAACCCAATTTAGATTATTTCCGCATTTACCTTTGGACGCAGCCATTGCATGAACGCAGAAAAGGAATGTGAGGAATAGAACTAGAAAAATCGTTATCATGATATGCTTTTTCATTGCCCGCGCCTCCTTAAAGATTGTGTATTATAACAGAAAGAATAGAAGGTCAAAAAAAGCAGCTTTTTCTGCTAATTATAGTATACCATAAGGAAATTCTAAGTTCAACATTCTCTTTTCGATTTTTTTCAAAAAACCCCTTGACAAACGGCTGCCGTTCGCATATAATAATTTTCGCCGCTTGAAATAAGCGGCAACGAGAAGCCTTCGGGGTGTAGCGCAGTCTGGTAGCGCACGTGCTTTGGGAGCATGGGGCCGGGGGTTCAAATCCCTTCACCCCGACCATTCTGGCTCCGGTGACGGGATAGCAACGGTGACGTGGCCCTGTGGTCAAGTGGCCTAAGACACCGCCCTTTCACGGCGGTAACTCGGGTTCGAATCCCGGCAGGGTCACCATTTTCCCTCTTCATCCAGCGATTGGCTATGGAAGAGAGCCCAGGGGCCTTTAGCTCAGTTGGTCAGAGCGGCCGGCTCATAACCGGTTGGTCCGGGGTTCAAGTCCCTGAAGGCCCACCATTAACACGGCCCGGTAGTTCAGTCGGTTTAGAATGCCAGCCTGTCACGCTGGAGGTCGAGGGTTCGAGCCCCTTCCGGGTCGCCATTTTCTCTGATTCGATTGGGTGATGCTGGTGTAGCTCAATTGGCAGAGCAGCTGATTTGTAATCAGCAGGTTGCGGGTTCAAGTCCCTTCACCAGCTCCATTTTCCCGGGCCACTAAGGGCACCATCGAAACAATCAGGCGGCAGCCCCCGGGCCGGGAGCGTATCCTCACAATCCAAACATGGGTAGGTTCCCGAGTGGCCAAAGGGAGCAGACTGTAAATCTGCCGTCACAGACTTCGGTGGTTCGAATCCACCCCTGCCCACCAAAAATGCGGGAATGGCGGAATTGGCAGACGCGCATGATTCAGGTTCATGTGTACGTACGTACTTGCAGGTTCAAGTCCTGTTTCCCGCACCA
>Ga0310694_10001228_pt1 | contig 29785 bp, 24 predicted proteins | sample 174DNAGHGhighgp2_FD_203884 | JGI IMG/M metagenome (GOLD analysis project Ga0310694, IMG submission 203884) | Sheep rumen microbial communities from Palmerston North, Manawatu-Wanganui, New Zealand - 1742 DNA GHGhigh gp2 (v2) (version 2) | ecosystem: Host-associated > Mammals > Digestive system...
CCGACGCAATTTTTTATTAGGATTTCTAATCCGCAGCCAATATTCCACAATAAAAAGCACCCTTTGCCGTTTATAGTTCTGCCAGTTCCGAATGTCAAGTCGGCTTATAAACCATTTGTTATGAGAGTAGTAATCCAACGCGTCCTCAATGCTTCCGTCGAAATAGACGGTCTCCTCAAAAGCAGCATCGGCAAAGGTCTCCTCATCCTCCTCGGCATCGAGGACCGCGACACCGATGACGATATCGACTACCTGTGCCGCAAAATTGTCGCCATGCGCATCTTCAATGACGCACAAGGGGTCATGAACTGCCCCATCACCGACTTCGACGACACCGGCATATTGGTTGTCAGCCAGTTCACGCTGATGGCCAGCACACGCAAAGGTAACCGCCCAAGCTACATTCATGCCTCGCGGCCCGATTTCGCCATCCCGGCGTATGAACGCTTCTGTGCGCGCCTTTCCGACCTGTTCGGCAAGCCGGTACAAACGGGTGTCTTCGGCGCCGACATGCAGGTGGCGCTCCTCAACGACGGCCCTGTCACTATCATCATGGACTCCCATTTGAGGGAAGAATTCTAAAGCTTATTTCCAATGAAAAGCAAGCCAAAAATCATTCTCATAACAGGTGCCAGCAGTGGCATAGGCTTCGATGCCGCAAAGGCTCTCGCGCAATGTGGACACAAGGTTTATGCCGCCGCCCGTCGTCTCGAGCTGATGGAACCTCTGCGGCAGTATGGCATCACTCCGATTAGGCTCGACGTCACCGACGACCGCTCCATACAGGATGCGGTGGATACGCTGCTCGCCACAGAAGGACGTGTCGATGTCCTTGTCAACAATGCCGGCTATGGCTATTTCGGCGCCGTCGAGAACGTCTCCATGGACGAGGCACGCCGTCAGCTCGAGGTCAATGTCTTCGGCCTCGCGCGTATGTGCCAGCTGGTCTTGCCTTCGATGCGACAGCAGGGTAGGGGGCTCATTGTCAACACTTCGTCTATCGCCGGCAAGCTGGTCTTGCCCTACGGTGCGTGGTATCATGTGTCCAAATACTCTGTCGAGGCGCTCAGCGACGCTCTCCGCATCGAGCTCAAGCCTTTCGGCATTGATGTGGCTATGATTGAGCCCGGTGGCGTCAAGACCGACTGGGGCATCATCGCCGCACGTCACCTGCGCGAATCGTCTGAAGGTACGCCCTATGAGGAGTCCGCCACCGCCGAAAGCCAGTTGCTGCACAAGGCCTACAGCGGTCGCTACCTCTCGTCTCCTCGCGTGATTACGCGCGCCATCACTCGTGCTGTCGACAGCCGCCGTCCTCGTGCCCGCTACCGCACCGGCCGCTTTGCACATCTCGGCGTCTTCCTCCATTGGCTTCTCCCTGCCCGCTGGTGGGATGCCCTGATGCGCACTTTCTGCAAGCTGAAGATTTAGAGGCCGGACAGTCGCTGCATCCACATCCACATCCGCCATTCCCTTTCGCTTGACGCACCACCCAGCGCACCGTCAGCAACACGGTCACTGCAAGTATTATCACTACTGCTACTGTCTGCATGGCTCCGCTACATTAAAAGGTTGCCTATCTGGAACATAAGTGTCGAGGCTATCCATGCCAGTCCTATTGTGTAGAACATGGTGAAGAACGCCCAGCGCCATTTCCCGCTCTCGTTCTTGATGGCTATGATGGTGCTCAGGCACGGCATGTACAGCAGTATGAACAACAGCATGGAGGCCGCCGACAGCGGCGTCATGTTGCTGGCTACCAACTGCGAGATATGGCTGCTGTTCTCCTCCGCCTCGAAGTCCTCAAGGCTCTCTGCCTCCTCGCTGCTGGTGGCGTAGACTACCGTCATCGTGCTGGCAACCACCTCTTTGGCAAAGACTCCCGACACCAGCGACACGCTCTGCTTCCAGTCGAAGCCACACGGTCGCATCACAGGCTCTATCGTCTTGCCTATCTTCGCCATGTACGAGTTCTCAGCCTGCATCTTCTTGTCGGCGTTGGTGGGAAAATAACTCAACGCCCACACTATGATGCTCGCTGCCAGTATGATGGTACCCATCTTCTTCAGGTATTCCTTGCCTTTCTCCCATGTGTGGCGCAGCACGGCTTTCGCGGTTGGCATGCGGTAGGGCGGCAACTCCATAACGAACGGAAGGCTCTCTCCTTTCACCACAAAGCGGCTGAACAGCTTCGCCATCAGCACTGCCATCACCATGCCCAGCAGGTACAATCCCGTTAGCACCAGCGCGGCATATTGGCTGAAGAATGCCGAGACCAGTATCACGTAGACAGGTATGCGCGCCGAACAGCTCATCATCGGTATCACCAGCATCGTCAGCAGGCGGCTTTTGCGGTCCTCTATAGTGCGAGTGGCCATCACAGCAGGCACGTTGCACCCAAAACCCATAATCATCGGTATGAAACTCTTGCCGTGCAACCCCATGCGGTGCATCAGCTTGTCCATGATGAACGCCGCGCGGGCCATGTAGCCGCTGTCCTCCATGAACGAGATGAAGAGGTACAGTATCAGTATGTTGGGTAGGAACACTATCACGCTGCCCACGCCGGCGATGATGCCGTCGGCCAGAAGGCTGCGCAGCGGCCCTTCGCTCATATTCTCGTTCACCATGTCGCCAAGCCAGCCGAACAACGCCTCTATCCAGTCCATCGGGTACTGTCCTATCGCGAAGGTGCAGTAGAAGGTTATAAACATGAATATCAGGAAGACAGGATAGCCAAGCCAACGGTGTGTGACAATGGCGTCTATCTTGTCGGTCTGTGCATGCAGTGTGCTCTTCTCGTTCTTCTCGAAGCATTCTGCCAGCGCTCCTCGCACAAAGGCATATTTCGCGTCGGTGATGGCACTCTCTATATCCTGCTGCTCCTCAGCCACGGTCATGTGTCGCTTCTTCTCTATCTCCTCCTCTGTCAGTCGGTGGCCGCTCTCTTTCTTGTATTCTTCTGCTATCTGGTTGCGCATCTTCATCACGCTGCCGTCAGGGTCTCGTTGCTCCACATACTTCTCCAGCTGTCCGTCGTTCTCCAGCAGTTTGATGCTGAGGAATCGCGTCGACAGCGTGTCGCTGAAACCATGCTCATACAGCTCGTTGCGCAACTGTTTGATGTGGCGCTCCAGCTCGCGGCCATGGTTCACATGTATGTGCCGCGATGTGGTGTCACGCCCCTCGAAAACATCTATGATGGTGTCAAACAGCTTGTCTATGCCTTCGCCGCTGCGCCCCGTTGTGGGTACTATCGGCATTCCGAGTAGTGTGCTCAACTGCTTGACATCCAGATGGTCTCCGCTCCTCAGAAGCTCGTCGTACATGTTCAGCGCCATCACCATCGTGATGTCCATGTCTATAAGCTGTGTCGTGAGGTATAGGTTGCGCTCCAAATTGCTGCTGTCCACAACATTGAGGATAATGTCTGGGTTCTTATCTATGATATGCCGGCGCACGTATAGCTCTTCGGGCGAATAGGCGCTGAGCGAGTAGGTCCCCGGAAGGTCTACCAGGTTGAAGGTGTAGCCGCCATGCTCAAATGTGCCGACCTTCTCGTCTACTGTCACGCCGCTGTAGTTACCCACATGCTCATGGGCATGCGCCGCTATATTGAAGATGCTGGTTTTTCCACAGTTGGGGTTGCCTACCAGCGCCACATTGATCACATGTCCGCGCTCCTCGGCTATATGCTCCATTGCGCCGCTTCCGCCAGCCTCCAACGGCTTGTAGTCGTCGTGGTTGACTATCTCTTTCTCAGCCTCTTGCTCGCCCACAATCTCTATCTTCTCTGCGTCGCTGCGTCGCAACGACACCTCGAAATTCAGTATGCGGTATTTTATAGGGTCTTTCAACGGTGCGTTGAGTATCGACTCCACCGTCACTCCTTTGATGAATCCCATTTCTATTATGCGCTTGCGAAAGGCTCCGTGGCCTGTAACGCGCACCACTACTCCGCACTCACCTGTTTGTAATTCAGATAGTAACATCTTATAATCTTTTTGCTTTTCAGCTTGCAAAATTAAACGCTTTATTTCTTTTGTGAAATCACTATTATTAGTGATTTTTTATTAAAAATTTAAAAATGTTGTTTTTTCCAAAAAAAATTATTTACTTTGCAAAATCTAAAATAGTTAATCATCCAAATTATTAACTTATAAATCTTTAATTTACATGAAGAAACGATTATTCCTCTTCGCTTTGACTGCTTTCTTGGTCACGGCAGTGCAAGCTAGCGTCGTCTCCGTCAATGCTCCCTCTGCCTCCAGCATGGGCGACGGAACTTCTGTTTACGATGTCGTATGGTCGGGCGACCTGACAACAACCTATACGGCAACGCCTTACACCGGCCTCTCGGCTCATTATGTCGTCGCTGGCGCCTACAAGCAGACCACGCTCACCTTTGTATGTGGCAACGACGTCTACGTCGCGCCCAATTATCCCGTCAAGGCGGGTGTCTACACCGTCATGGCATCTCCTGTGACGCCCGGCGACTCGCTCAATCCCGACATGGCTGTCACCACGCTCACCATTCTCCCGGCAACGGTCTCGGTGGAGAACTCTATGATTGTCATCACCAAATTTTACGACGGCAATGACATCGCTGAAGTCTCCAATATCGGCATCCTCGATGGCATCCTCGGCAACGACATTGTGTCTCACTCCGTCGAGGCTCACTACGACAATCCTAATGTGGGCTCCGACAAGGACATCACCATCTCTTATGCTCTCTCTGGCAACACCGCCGCCAATTATCAGCTCCTCGCTCCTCAGAAGGTCATCCACAACGGCGCCATCATCGAGGATATGAGCCCAGACCCGGCATACGCCGGCACCGACGGCTACAATAACGGCATCGAAGTGGAGGCATACGGCTACTGCACTGGCACCGGCGCCATCGAGTATCACCTCGTCTCCGGTCAGCCCGACCAGTACCGTCTCGTGTTCGACGACCCGGCTTTCACTGACGTCAACTGGCGCAACCTCGACACCCCGGGATGCAACGGCACCATCAATATCAACATCCCAGCAGGCATCGTCACGGGCGACTATACGGCTACACTCACTCTGCGTCACCACAACTATCCCACGCTCCTCAGCAAGCCCATTCGCATCAAATTCCACGTCAATCTGCCTGAAACCTACGTCATGCCGCTCTTCAATGATGTCATCGCTCTCGTCGATACCTGCCAGTGCCTCACCGACATTCAGTGGTATCACCGCGAGGCGGGCGACGCTCAGTGGACTCTCATCGAGGGAGCCAACGACTACTACTACCGTCAGGAAGGCGGCCTCACAGGCGAATATTTCGTCAGCTGCAAGATGGACGGCGTCGAGACATTCACCTGCCCGCAGCAAAATATGTGGGATCTCATCGAGGAAGAACAGTCCGTCAAGGCCTACCCCAACCCGACAACCGACAAGGTCACCATCTCGCTCACGGGCAGCCACTCCAACACTCACGCTCTGCGCGTCACCAATATCATGGGTTCTGTCCTCTTTTCCACCTCCTTCGAGGGTGATAACGCCACTGTCGACATGTCGCGCTTCCATCAGGGAACTTATATCATCAGCATCGACGGCTCAGCTGTCCGCGTGGTACGCAAATAATTAACCCCAGTTTCTAATCTAAAATCCACAATCTCTATATGAAACGTATTTGTGCTTTGCTCGTCGCTGTGTCTCTCGCCTTCACGCTCTCAGCCCAGCAGAACGATCATGATAATTATTTAGGTCTCAACCTCGGAGCTGGCATCAACTCGATGGTCTGCAACCCCACCAACGGCACCAACGGCCTCGGCCTCGACCTCGATGCAGGCCTCCATTTCACCCATTTCTTTGGCAAGCATTTCGGCTTCGGCTTCGCTGTCCACTACAACTATGCCAATTCTTCGACCGAATACAATTTCACCGACCTCGACGCCGGACTCACTCATCCCCACAACCCCAACGTCTCTTACGACCTCTCTGTCCGTTTCGACAATTGGCGTGAAAAACAGACCGTCGGCTTCCTCTCTGTCCCTCTCGAGTTCTTCTGGCGTGCCCCGATGGGCGACAGGTGGAACTTCATCGCCGGCCTCGGCGCTTCATTCGACCTGCCGTTGCATGGTCAGTACTCGGCCGAAGAGGGTTCCTACACCACCAGCGGTTATTTCCCAGCCACCGGACACTCTGTCTACAACGCTCCGGAGCACGGCTTCTCGACCTACGATGCCGACAAGACCTCCGATATCGATAATCTCGGCTTCTCGGTAAGCGTCATCGCCGACCTCGGTTTCCGTCTGGCTCTCAAGAACAACTGGGGCCTCTACCTCGGCCTCTATGGCGGTTATGGCGTCGCCGACCTCCTCGAGGAACAGTATCCTGAAGCCCCGCTGCTCACCATCGACAATAACGACCCCACTCGCCACGTCTACAACGGCACCTTCGCCTCCAGCCAGATTGACGCTCTTCATCAGCTGAGGGCTGGCATAAAGGTCGGCATCGACCTTGGGTGGATTGGCGCTAAGCGCAAAGCTGCCGAAGAAGCCGCTCTGCAGGCTCGCCAGAAGGCTGTAGCCGACAGCATCGCCGCTGTCGAGGCTGCCGCTAAAGCAGCCCGTGAGAAAGCCGCCGCCGAGCGTGAAGCAGCCGAACGCGCCGCCGAACGTGCAGCAGCCGCCGCCGCTAAGGCCGCCGCTGAGAAGGCCGCCATCGAAAAGGCTGATCAGGAACGCGCCGCTCGTGAGAAAGCTCGCCTCGACAGCATCGCCGCAGCTCAGGCTTTCATGCCCGCCAAGCCAGTGACGCGTCAGGAGATGCAGCAGAAACTCGACGACATCAACGCTACCGTCTACTTCGAGACGAAGGGCACCACACCGAAGTTCGACGACAAGACCGATGCCATCATCCGCACTCTCTGCGCCTCCATGATGGCCGACCACAACTTGAAGGCGGAAATCACCGGCCACACTGACAACACCGGCGCGGCAGCCATCAACATCAAGTATGGTCAGAAACGTGCTGAGGCTCTCAAGAATTACATGGTCAGCCTCGGCGCTCCTGCCGAAAACATCGAGACTAAGAGCCGCGGTATGGAAGAACCTATCGTGCCAAACGACAGCGACGCTAACCGCGCTAAGAATCGTCGCGCTACGGTGATCCTTAAATAACGAAACGTCTCCCGTTTGTTTAAAACTTCAGCGGGACATTTCTACTCTGAAATGCCCCGCTTTTCTATTTCTACAATCTGAAACCATATCTCGCAGGCTCCATCTGGATTGCGCTCCATGAGGATAGCTATCCGTCCGTCGGGCATCAGTGTCATCGACGAGTAGACCGACGGCCCTTCGTAGAGCGTCAGTGCGTGATGCCAGCTCTTTCCATCGTCGTGGCTGGTGAATAGGCTCACTTTCTCGCGTCGCATGGAGTGGGGGAGGCTGTGAATCAGCAGTGTGTCCGACACTCTTAATATCTCTCCGTTGCAGGCGTTGGCTGTCAGCTCCTCCCATAGTCCTTGCTCGCCCCAGGTCTCGCCACCGTCAGCGGAAATGTTCCATCCGCGCGTTCCCTGTTGGCGCACGCTGATCAGCACTTTTCCGTCGCTCAGTTCTGTCAGTTTCGCCTCGTCGCCTCCGCGGTAGGCACAGCCACTCACAGTCCATGTCGCTCCGTTGTCGTCGCTGTATACCACATAGTTGTCAAGGATGTTCTCTTCTTTTCTGCACATGGCGGCGGCTGTCATGATGCGTCCGGCATGTCTCCCGTGCCGAAGCCTCAGTCCGTTGCCACTGGCGAAGAACGAGGAACGATACTCGCGGCAGGAGGGATTTGTCGCCCTGCTGCCCCACAGTAGCGATGTGATGTCGGTAGGCTCGCTCCACGTGGCTCCGCCGTCACTGCTGCGGCAAACGTAGCTGCGCTGCGGTTCTTCCTCCGTCGATGTCCACAGACCGTTGCCGCCTACGAAGAGGCACAACACGTCGCCATCTGCACTCTCCACCAGTGCCGCATCGCCGTATCCGCGTTTCCGTCCCTCACCCTCGGCTATCGTCACCGGCTCGCCCCATGTCAGGCCACCGTCACGGCTCCTGCGCGCCACGATGTCTATGTCCTCAGGCAGGTCGCCTTCGTTTTGTTTGCGTTTGTCGCATGTGGCCAGCAGGCTCCCGTCTTTCAGGTATATTATGGCAGGTATGCGCCAGTTGCTGCTGCCGTAGTCCCCAGGACGGTACAGGCATTGCTCGTATATGATGCGCATCGACGGCTCTTCTTGTGCTGTCGCGCTTAGCATGGCTGACAGACACAGTGCACATAACAGGAGGACTTTTCTCATTGTCTACAGTATCTCTTTTATCGTGTGCTGTATTCCGTTCACTATGAAGCTGTCGCCCTCCTCAAGCCCTTTTATCGCCATGTATATGGGCGTTTGGGCACTTATGGCGAAATAGTATTGCATCCCCGTGGGCGACTCTCGGTCGTTCACCACGAATTTGCCTGCCCCGATGCTGAGGAAGAACCTCTGCTTGTCGGTGATGACGATGGCTCCGTGCTCGGCACGCTCGAAGGGCTTCATCCTCATTGCCTCGTCCAGAAAACGCAGGCTTGCATTGGCGTTGGCATATTGCTTCGCATACATGTCTCTTGCACGCATCATTTTTGTGCGGAAACTGTCGTAGCGGTCAACGTTGGCTCCGTAGTCGTTGCTCTGCTGCTGCGCCGAGTCCATCTCCTGCTTCGCCACGCCGGCTATCTTCTGCTGGTGGGCTATCAGTGCTCTCACCACAGCCACTCTCTTCTCTTCTTTGGTCATAGTAAGTTTTTGTGTTATAATCCAAAAAAAGGACAACCGCGCAAGGGTGGCTGTCCTTTTCTTTTGCCTTATGGCTGTTTGTTAGTTTGTCTTTCCGGGATAGACCTTCAATGCCTCTTCCAGACATTTGATGGCCGCCTTCAAGTCTTCGATGCACAGGCAGTAGGTGATGCGTACCTGATGACGCCCCTTCTCGGGGTCGCTGTAGAATCCGGTCGCAGGTGCCAGCATCACTGTCGAGCCATTGTATTCGAAATCGGTGAGCAACCACTGGCAGAAGCGGTCGCTGTCGTCGATGGGAAGCTCGCAGACCGTGTAGAACGCGCCTTTGGGCATCGGGCAGAAGCATCCGGGAATGTTGTTGATGCCCTCCACGATGACGTTGCGGCGGGCCACATACTCGGCCATAACCTCGTCAAAGTACTCCTGCGGCGTGTCAATTGCAGCCTCAGCGAATATCTGTCCGAACGACGGTGGCGACAAGCGGGCCTGGGCAAGACGCATCATCGATGAGAATAGCTCGCTGTTACGCGTGATGACGCATCCCACACGTGCTCCGCAGGCACTATAGCGCTTCGACACCGAGTCGAACAGCACCACGTTGTTTTCGCAGCCCGGCAGATTAAGCACGCTGAAATGCTTCTCGCCGTCATAGCAGAACTCGCGGTACACCTCGTCGGCAAAGAGATACAGGTCGTATTTCTTGCACAGTGCTCCGACGGCGTAGAGATCCTTCTCGCTGTAGAGGTAGCCTGTCGGGTTGTTCGGGTTGCATATCATTATGGCGCGGGTATACGGCGTGATATACTTTTCGAAGTCGTCCACCAGCGGCAGAGCGAAACCGCTCTTGATGTCGCTCGGTACGGTGACTATCTTGGCGTCGCACAGTTTTGCGAAGGTGTTGTAGTTCGTGTAGTACGGCTCAGGAATGATAATCTCGTCGCCGGGGTTCAGGCAGCATGTGAATGCCATCTGAAGGGCCTCGCTGCCTCCGGTGGTCACCAGTATGCGCTCCGGTGTGATGTCAATACCATGCTTTTTGTAGTATTGGCACAGCTTCTCGCGATAGCTCTGTATACCAGCCGACGGGCTGTATGCCAGAACGTCTATCTTCGTGTTCGCCAGTGCTTCAAGCGCGGCCTTCGGCGTCTTGATGTCAGGCTGGCCTATGTTCAGGTGGTACACATGTATGCCGTGTGCTTTCGTGGCGTCGGCAAAGGGTACAAGCTTGCGGATTGCCGACTGCGGCAACTCCAAGCCTTTATGTGAGATATGGGGCATTGTTTCGAATATTTATGTTGTTACATTGTGTGTTCTCTTACTGCTCCACCTTGCCTGATATTTTCAGAACCAGTCGCGGTGAGTCGATGGCGTTGCTCGTGACGGTGATGGTCTTGTTGAAGCCACCGATGTTGTTGGTGTTGTAGCGCACCTTGATCGATCCGCTCTTGCCGGGCATTATGGGCTCTTTGGTCCACGACGGGGTGGTGCAGCCACAGCTGGCACGGACGTTGCTCAGAATCAGAGGCTCATTACCCTCGTTCGTGAAGATGAACTCGCAGTTGCCGTCGCCACCCTTCTTGATGGTGCCATATTTGTGTTCCATCTCGTTGAATGTAATTTTCGGCCCGTCAAGCGGCTGCTCTTTCTGCTGGGTTTCCTGTGCATTGACAAATGAGAATGCCATGCTTACAAACATACTTAACAAAATGAATTTCTTCATGATAAAAAGTTTTTTGGTTGTTTCTTTTTCTGTTTTAATTATGCAAAAATACTATTTTTTCTTTATTAGTCTCGTTTCTCATCTTTTTATTTCGTTTTTTTTTGATTTTTTAAATGTTCGCTCTATAGTGCCTCCTCTGCCCTGTTTCGGTTTCAATTATTTTGTTAAAAATACTTAAAACGGCTGAAATCCTTCCACTTTTTCTTCCCCCTCGAATTCGCCTCCGCCATATCCTCGATCCATAATCCTCTCCAATAACCTTCCACGCCACTCTCCCTTTCTCCTCCACGCTCCCCTCTTTCTAACCTTTTTTATGAAAAAAACATTCTATATTAAAATATTTGTGTATTTTTGCAAAATTGATTCAGCATTCTATTTTACAGTATATATTAATCATATAAAACTAAAACTATGGCATTTAAAGGACAAATAGTTATCGATACCGAGCGCTGCAAAGGCTGCGGAGTTTGCCTCGAGGCCTGCCCCATGCACTGCATCGAGCTATCGAAAAATGTAAATGGTAAGGGCTACAACTACACCCATACCGTCAACGACAACTGCATCGGTTGCGCCTCCTGCGCTATCGTCTGCCCGGATGGTGTTATCTCCGTCTACAAAGTTAAATGTTAAACAAGTAAAAAGTATCATAAAATGGCAAAAGAACTCAAATTAATGAAGGGCAACGAGGCTATTGCCCGCGCTATGATTGCCAGCGGTACCGACGGCTATTTCGGCTATCCTATCACTCCGCAGTCGGAAGTTATGGAAACTCTTATGGCCGAAAAACCCTGGGAAACCACTGGTATGGTCGTCCTGCAGGCTGAGTCCGAGCTGGCTTCTATCAATATGGTCTACGGCGGCGCCGCCACCGGCAAGAAGGTCGCTACCTCCTCCTCCTCTCCTGGAATCTCCCTCATGGCCGAAGGTCTCACCTACCTCGCCGGCGCTGAAATCCCCTGCGTCGTCATGAACGCCATGCGCGGCGGCCCCGGTCTCGGAACCATCCAGCCCGCACAGAGCGACTACTTCCAGAGCACCAAGGGTGGCGGACACGGCGACTACCAGCTCTACGTCATGGCTCCCTCCTCGGTTCAGGAAATGTACGACTTCGTCTTCGACGCTTGGGACATCGCCTTCAAATATCGCAACCCCGTCCTCATCCTCACCGACGGCGCCATCGGACAGTGCATGGAAAAATGCTACACTCGCGACTATGTTCCCCGCTGGACAGAAGAAGAACGCCGCGCTAAGGCTCCCTGGGGCACCTGGGGCAAGCCTGCCAACCGTCCGCACAACATCATCACCTCTCTTGAGCTCGACTCCGCTCGTCAGGAAGTCTTCAACCACAAGCTCCAGAAGAAATACGCTCAGATGAAGGAAGAAGACGTACGCTTCGAAATGCTCGGCTGCGAAGACGCCGACTATGTATTCGTCGCCTACGGCACCTCCGCTCGCATCTGCATGAAATCCATGCAGCTCGCTCGCGAAAAAGGCATCAAGGTCGGCCTGCTCCGTCCCATCACCCTCTTCCCCTTCCCAACCAAGCAGATCGCCGAACTCGCCAACCGCGTCAAGGGTATGCTCTGCGTCGAGATGAGCGCCGGTCAGATGATCGAAGACGTCAAGCTCGCCGCCGACTGCAAGATACCTATCGAGCACTTCGGCCGTTTCGGCGGTATCATCCCCACCCCCGAAGAGGTTCTTGAAGCAATGGAAACAAAAATCATAAAATAAGACTACAATGGCAAATTTAGATATAGTAAAACCTGAGAACTTGGTTTACCAGAAATCAAAAGTTCTGACAGATGCTGTCATGCACTACTGCCCCGGCTGCGGACACGGTACGGCTCACCGCATCATCGCCGAAGTCATCGAGGAACTCGGCATTCAAGACAAGACCATCGGCGTCTCCCCTGTCGGATGCTCCGTCATGGCCTACAACTATTTTGACGTCGACTTCCAGGAAGCCGCTCATGGCCGCGCTCCCGCTGTAGCCACCGCCATCAAACGTCTCAACCCCGACCGCTACGTCTTCACCTATCAGGGCGACGGCGACCTCGCAGCTATCGGCACCGCCGAGACAATCCACGCCTGCAACCGTGGCGAGAACATCACCATGGTGTTCATCAACAACGCCATCTACGGTATGACCGGCGGTCAGATGGCTCCCACCACTCTCCTCGGCATGAAGACCGCCACCACTCCCTACGGCCGTGACCAGAAACTCAACGGATGGCCCTTCCAGGTAACCGAGCTCCTCGCTCAGCTCCCCGGCACCTACTACGTCACCCGCCAGAGCGTCCACACACCAGCCAACGTCCGCAAGGCCAAAGCAGCCCTCAAGAAAGCTTTCGAAAACCAGAAACTCCAGAAGGGCGTCAGCTTCGTCGAAATCGTCTCCAGCTGCAACTCCGGTTGGAAGATGACCCCCGTCCAGGCCAACAAGTGGATGGAAGAGAACATGTTCCCGCAGTATCCCCTTGGCGACATCAAAGTCGACGGCGAATTGGTCAAGAAATAAATTATTTGCTTGCGTTGTGGCGGATTTTGCAATCCGACACAGTCAACATCGCGATTTGCAATCCGCTTAACAAACATTTAAAACATTTAAAATCATGACAGAAGAAATAATCATCGCCGGTTTTGGTGGCCAGGGCGTACTCTCCATGGGTAAAATCCTTGCCTACTCTGGCGTTATGGAAGATAAAGAAGTGCTCTGGATGCCCTCCTACGGCCCCGAGCAGCGCGGCGGTACTGCCAACGTCACCGTCATCGTCAGCGACGAGCGCATCAGCTCGCCCATCATCAGTAAGTTCGACACCGCTATCGTCCTCAATCAGCAGTCCCTCGACAAATTCGAGAAGAGCGTCAAGCCCGGCGGCCTGCTCATCTACGACCCCAACGGCATCACTCACGAACCTACTCGCCGCGACATCAACATCTACAAGATTCCTGCAACCGAAAAGGCTACCGAGAAAGGTATCGCTAAGGTCTTCAATATGATTGTCCTCGGCGGTTTCCTCAAACTCAAACCCATCGTCGGAAGCGAGTTCATCCACAAAGGTCTCGAAAAATCTCTCCCTGCTCGTCACCACAACCTCATCCCTCAGAACGAAGAGGCCATCGAGCTCGGCAAGACTCTCATCGAACCTGTCTTCACTCTCTAATAGTGTGTTGATACTCACAAAGGCCGCCCACTACAACGGGCGGCCTTTTTTAGAACCATAGACTCAAAGATTAGTAAATATAGGTCACCTCTAAAAATTCGTTCAATTTGTGTTTTGCTTGCAAAACAATTTATGATTAACAACAAATTAATTCGTTTAATTAGAATAATTCGCCGTTTAAAAACAATTATTAGAGGTTCCCTATAGATTGTCTATATCGGTTAGATAATTAATCAACCAATGAAACAAACCACACTCTGCTATCTCCAGCGCGGCAACCAATACCTCATGCTGCACCGCGTCAAAAAACAAAACGACGCCAGTCACGACAAGTGGATTGGAGTAGGAGGAAAGTGTGAGGCCGACGAAAGCCCAGACGAATGCATGCTCCGCGAAGTCAACGAAGAAACCGGTCTCACCGTCACTTCTTGGCGCTACCGCGGCATCGTTACCTTCATCTCCGATGTCTGGCCATGCGAGTACATGCACCTCTTCACCGCCGATAGTTGGACGGGCAACGAGACCGACTGTGATGAGGGTGATCTTCAATGGGTTGATAAAGAACAACTTTTCTCACTCACACTCTGGCCTGGCGACCGCATCTTCCTCCGCCTCATCATGAACCCCGACCAGCCATTCTTCTCCCTCAAGCTCGTCTACCATGGCGACGACCTTCATGAGGCCAAGCTCGACGGAAAACCCATCGACCTCTCCATGCCTTTCTGACCCAGCGCGCCGTTGCCCCTTGCATCAGATATTGCCATTGCGTCGGATTTACAATCCAACGCAATGTCTTTTATAGATATCGTGTGATTTTTATGATGCCTTCCTTTTCGCTGATGCTGTCGATGGTATTGATGTTGGAGCCATGACGCTTGTCGATAGTCTGTTGGTCGCCGCTTACTCTCCATGTGAAGTCGTTGTTCTCGGTCACGCCATTGTCGTCTAACAGACCGCTGCCACCTTCTTCTGATGCTATGGCATAAAAAAAAGCATCGGTTTTCCGATGCTTTTTTTTGTTCTAAATGGAGTAGGGGAGACTCTTATTCAGCATTGATGATGGCTTTGTGAACTGCGTTCCAGCCAGCTGCATTCAGACCCCAGTTGTTCGTGGAATTCTTGTTGCCCTGAACTCTCACTTTTCTTCTTTTTACCTTTTTGTTTGCATTAATACCCATAATACACTATGTTTTTATTGTTTAACTTCTTGAATGATAGATAGAAAATTAACTTTTCTCTCTCGAAAACGTTTTGCAAAGATACGCTATTTGTTTTGATTGCAAAAGAAATTCTGTTTTTTTAACGTAAAAAATCTTTCGCTCAGCCCTCTAAGTGCTCCTTGCGCAACAGGTCGTTGACGGTCTTCACAGGATTGAATGTGGCCAGCGGCACCTCCACGAATATCGTCAGCCAGTCTGCCATTGCCCCGTTCCATAAGCCTGGAAGCTCTTGCGATTTCACTGTAAGGGCTCCTTTGGTTTTTTTGCTGATAAAGCCCGTCTGTGGGTCCACATAGTTGCGCAGGTCGAAATAGCGACCTTTGTAGTTGCGTGTGCCGCACACAAGGTCTACTGGATTGAAGTGCGTCGACGACGCTAATATCTTCTCCTGCTCAGGGTCTTTGCGGTTTATCTGCGCTGTTTCTACTATCTGTAAACTCTTGATTCCATGACTGTTCTCTGTGATGAACGGCCCGCCTCCCGGCTCTCCCTGATTCTTCACCATGCCGCACACGCGGATTGGCTTGTTCAGCTGGCTCTTCAGCGTCTCGCGTTTACCTTTTGCACTCAGTTTCTTGTAGTTGCTGTCTTGCGTGATTCCGAATGTCTCTTTGGCATATTTCGCGATCTTCTTCAGCTGCTCTTCTGTCGGTTTACTGTCCAGAACAGCCAGTTGCTCAAACACTTTCTTCTGTGTCTCAAGCATCATGCCGGCAAGCACTTCTTTATATATTATTGTCGTGTGCTTCATCCAGTCGGGCACCACGTTGTCTATATTCTTGATGAATATCAGGTCTGCCCGTCTCTCGTTCAGATTCTCTATCAGCGACCCGTGTCCGCCAGGACGGAACGTTAGTCTCCCGTTCTCGTCGCGCACCGGCTCGTTGTACTCGTCAACGGCTATCGTGTCGGTGTAATGCTTTTGTTCCGAGAATGTTATGTTGAGCTTGATGTGAAATGCCGATTCGTAATACTGCTTCACCTCGGCTATTTTCTTGCGGAACAGCGCTCTGTGTTCTGGCGACACGGTGAAGTGTATGTTCACGCTACCGTCGCTGTTGCGCGCATAGAGCGCACCTTCTACTATATGCTCCTCCAGCGGTGTGCGGCTCAGCTCCCCGTAGCGGTGAAACTTCAGCAATGCCTTGGGCAATACGCCATATCCCAGATACTGCTCCTTCAGCAGGCAGTTTATCACCGTCGTGAAGTCGCCTCTGTCCATGTAGTCGCCGATGTCGAGCGACGATTTCTCCATGCTGTCTCGCAAATCCTCAAAAAAGGCAAAAGTGCGTATGTGCTGCAGAAACTCTTTTACTGTCGGAAACTCTTTCTCAAAGTTGTGTGCAACGCCGATGTAAGTGGATGAGAACGAGTACAAATCCTTGAACATCCGCGTCGCGGCTCCTGACGCGGGTACGAATTTCAGAATCTTCTTCCCCTCTTTCAACTTCTTGTAGGCGTTCGAATAATGCATGATCTCTTTGTCGCTCATGCTTTTCACTGCGCCGTTCTCCACCGTGGCGGCTTCGATGAGGTTGATTTTCGGAAATCCTCTCCTGAAATTCTCTATCTGCTGTATCAGCCGTTCCTTGCTAATGCCCATGCTTGCAGCCTGTTGCAGGTCTTGCTCGCTAAGCTGTGTGCTCATGGTCTCAGACTATTTGGTTCTGTATTCGTGGAACACTTCCGACTTCAGGACTACCTTCGAATATACCGTGTCGCCTTCTTTCAGTCTGATTGTGTTGTTACCTTGTCTGTAGCAATAGAATATCTCCGGTTTGTACACCGTGTCGTCATATCCTGTCTCGTATGTCGCCGCAACATTGAAAATGGCGGGAGCGCTGAATACAGTCTCAAAACGACCCTGAGCATTGGTGTATCCCTCTGCATTGATATAGCTGTCGTCTTTGTCAATTTTCACAAAAACGCCGCTGACGGGCATCTTTGTGTCTTCGTCGATAACGTCTATTTTTACATAGCAGTTTGTGTCTTTGTCACAAGAACTGAGAAAAAAAACTGAAAATCCGCTGATTAATACCATCGCGGCAAGGGCTATTATTTTTTTCTTCATAAAAATTGTGTGTTTTTTGTTCTGTTATCGTTTTTTTCACTATTTTTGCAGTGCAAAATTAATAATTTTATGCATTATGTCTGTTAAAAAATTCACTTTTTTATTTCTTTTTTTTGCAATGCTTTCTTCTTGTGACGCTCAAACATCTAATTCCCAGTCTTCTGAACCTGAAAAACGCCAGCGTGTCCTCATCGAGACTTCCTATGGTAATATGACCGTCGAACTCTACAATGAGACCCCAAAACACCGCGACAATTTCATTAAGTTGGTAAAAGAGGGCTTCTATGACGGCCTACTTTTCCATCGCGTCATCAATAATTTTATGATTCAGGGCGGCGACCCCAATTCAAGAAACGCCTCTAAGAACCAACGCCTTGGCGATGGCAATCTGGGTTATACTGTCCCTGCTGAGTTCGTCAAGGGGCTCATCCACCAAAAAGGTGCTCTCGCAGCTGCCCGCATGGGCGACCAGGTCAACCCCACCAAAGCTTCCTCCTCTTGCCAGTTCTACATTGTTCAGGGTATGGTGTGGACTGCCGACCGCCTGCAGATGCTCGCCGCACAGATGGGGCGCCAGCTCGACCAGCAGCAAATTGATGTCTACACCACCGTCGGAGGCACTCCTCATCTCGACTATGACTACACTGTCTTTGGTCAAGTGATTGAAGGCCTTGATGTTATCGATAAAATCGCTGCTGTGCAGTGCGCTCCGGGCGACCGCCCAATTGACGATGTCACCATGAAAATTTCTCTAATCGATTAATCGCTTAAATACTTAATTCTAAAATTGTTTCTTATGCTAAGAGACCAGATTGAAGACCTCATCCACGACATACAAATTGCCTCAATCGAAAACGCTGCCGACCGTGCAGCGGCCATCGAACAGTTCCGCATCAAATACCTCGGCAAGAAAGGTGTAATCAGCGACCTATTCGAACAGTTCAAGGCTGTCCCTAATGACCAGAAGAAAGAAATCGGTCAGGCTCTCAACCGTTTGAAGACTGCCGCCCAGAATCGCATCGAGGAATTTCGCCAGTCCTATGAACAGGCCGCCTCTACGTCTAACTCTATCGATTTGACTATGCCTGCCGATTTTGCTCCTATCGGCAGCAGGCACGTCCTATCCGTCGTCATGGACGAGATCATCGACATCTTCTCACGTATCGGCTTTACTGTTGCCGAATCTGTTGAGATTGAGGACGATTGGCACCTCTTCTCGGCTCTCAACTTCCCTCATGACCATCCCGCCCGCGACATGCAGGACACCTTCTTCGTAGAGAAGACAGAAGGTCATCAGGAAGTGGCGCTCCGCACCCATACCTCCTCTGTCCAGGTGCGTGTCATGGAAAACAACAAGCCTCCTATTCGCATCATCGCCCCAGGCCGCGTCTTCCGCAACGAGGCCATCTCTGCGCGCGCTCATTGCATCTTCCATCAGGTCGAGGCTCTCTATGTCGACAAGAAGGTCTCGTTCGCAGACCTCAAGCAGACGCTCCTCTATTTCGCTAAGGAGATGTTCGGCGAGGAGACTCAGATTCGTCTGCGCCCCTCTTATTTCCCATTCACCGAGCCTTCTGCCGAAATGGACATCTCTTGCAACATTTGTGGTGGCAAGGGATGCAACATCTGCAAGGGCACCGGCTGGCTCGAGATTCTCGGCTGCGGCATGGTCGACCCCAACGTCCTGGAGGCTTCAGGCATCGACAGCACCAAGTATTCCGGTTTCGCTCTCGGTATGGGCGTCGAGCGAATGGCTATGCTTAAATACCAGATCCGCGACCTCCGCCTCTATTTCGAGAACGACCTACGCTTCCTGCGCCAGTTCGATGCGCTCGTCTAAGACTCTTACCCTCTCATTATCTGTAGTCGTACTCTCCCTATCTCTCTCATACCATGTCTTATATCGATATTTCTGATATGGAATTTTATTCCTATCACGGCTGTTTCGATGAGGAGTCTGCCATCGGAACGAACTTTCGCGTGAACGTGCGTCTCGAGACAGACACTTCCGCCGCTCAAATGTCTGATAACATTTCTGATACGGTGAATTATCTGGAGGTCTATCAGGTCGTCAAGCACCAGATGTCTATTCCTTCGCATCTTCTTGAACATGTCGCCGACCGCATCGCCTCAAGCATACTGTTTGCTTTTATTCCAGTTTCAAAGGTCTGGGTGACGGTGACTAAGCTTAATCCGCCATTGGGCGGGCAGATGTATGGTGTCAGCGTCTCTATAGAAAAGGCTCGTTAGTTTATTGACGAGCCTTTCTCTTTGATTCCATGGTTTTTGAACGTATTTTTTTAATCTCTGTCGTCCTTCCGGACTATCTTTTTTTCCCCTTAAATCATTCCGTTGTCGTTGAAGCTGTAATAATCGGGTCTTTTATCGTCGTTTATGCCGACGATTATATGCTCTATTAATCTTATTCCTAATATTTTACCTGCTTCGTTCAGCCGCTCGGTCAGTGTCTTGTCGGGCTTGCTGGGGGCGAGGTGCCCTGTCGGGTGGTTGTGAGCCACTGCTATGCATGTGGCGTTCTTCTCAAGGGCATTGCTGAAAATCACGCGTATGTCTACCGATGTTTCTGTGAGTCCTCCCGATGAGATTCTCTGGCTGAACAGCACTTTGTGACGGTGGTTCATATATATCGCCCAGAACTCTTCAGTCGGCAGGTCCATCAGCTTGGGACCTATGTATTTGAACAGTTCCTCGCTGTTGTTGCAGTAGTATTCTTTCTTGCTGTTGTTCTCACTCAACATTCTGTAACCCAGTTCTAATGCGGCTATTATTGTGACTGCTTTCGCAGGCCCCATCCCCTTGTGTTTTTTCGTGATGTCGGCTATGCTCTGACGCGACAGGTGCGACAGGCTGTCGCCATTGTCTCTCAGCAACTCTTTGGCCAGCTCCACCGAGCTGTGACCAACCGTTCCGCTGCCTATCAGTATCGCTATCAGCTCTGCATTGCTTAACGACTTCTTTCCTAACGACATCAATTTCTCTCTTGGCTGGTCTTCTTCTGCCCAGTCTTTAACTGTTAATTTCTTCACTGTCTTCTCTGATTCCATGATTTTTAGCTTATATTTTTTTGTTCCTTTTCTCCGCTCTTTTCCTCCCTTTTTTCTTCTGCAAAATTACTAATATTTCTCAAATTGCTAACTTCTACTTACAGCTATTGATTTTTAACATGTTATTATTTGTTATTCTATATTGTTGTTTTTTTTTTGCCAATTCTATTGTTTTGTCAGGATTATTTGTTATTTTTGCATGTTCAAATTGAAGAATAACCAAAAAAAACTTTAACACATAAGATATGCAGAATAAAGGACTTATTAGATTTTTGGCTATTGCCTTTGTGCTTGTCTGTTTGTTCCAATTGTCGTTTTCCTTTGCGACAAAGAAAGTGGAAAATAAGGCGAAGGCCGTAGCTTCGAAGTATGTAGAAAGCGAACAAGGTCAGAATGATATCAACACTCTGATTAATCGTCAGAAAAACAGCGAAATGTCTGCCGCTGAACTCAAAAACCTGACCACGGTAGTCACTGATTCTCTTCGCACGGTCAAGGAAACCTACTATCTTGATTCCATGGCTAATGAGAAAGTTTGGATGGGTTTCACTTACAGAAAATGTCAAGCTCGTGAAATTAACCTCGGCCTCGACCTCAAGGGTGGTATGAACGTCATGCTCGAAGTCTCGACAGTCGATGTCGTCAGAGCTCTCGCCAACTACACCAATGACGAGACTTTCAATAAGGCTATTGATATGGCTCTCGAACAGCAGAAGAAATCTGTCAACGAAGATTTCGTCAGCCTCTTCTATGATGCCATCATTTCTATTAAACCTGATGTGCGTCTCGCCGGCTATTTCAGCAGCCAGCTCGCAGGCTCCAATCTCAATGACGACAACGACAAGATTCTCTCGATGCTCAAAAATGAGACCAGCAGCGCCTACGACCGCACTTACGAAATCCTCCGCCGTCGTATCGACAAGTTCGGCGTCGCTCAGCCTTCTATCCAGCGCCTTCAGGCCTCTGAGCGTATCCTCGTCGAACTCCCCGGCGTCAAGGACCCACAGCGCGTCCGCAAACTCCTCAAAGGTACCGCTCAGCTCGAATTCTGGGCTACCTATAGCGGCGACCCCAACGACTCGCGTCTCATGAGCGAGTACAACCGCGTCTTCGGCTACCTTACCGCTACCGACGAATATCTCGCCACCCGTGGACAGGCTTCTGTCGCTGACACCACTGCCGACTCCCTTGCTCTTGCCGTTGCCGACACGCTCGCTCCTGTCGCCGACCAGATGAACACCGCCGACCAGCAGTCCGAACAGTACAAGAAAGACCACCCGCTCATGTCTCTCTTCGTGCAGCGTCAAGGCTATCAGCCATATCCCCCCGTTGTATTCTATGCCAACGAGGCCGACACCGCCACCGTCAATCGCATGATCGCCGAAGGTGTACGCGCTGGCAAGGTCAACGCCCGCGAGGTTAAATACCTCTGGTCTGTCAAACCTGTGGAGGAAAACTCCAACATCTTCGAACTCTACGCTATTAAGATTGAGGATTACGACCGCAATACCAATATGCCGAAGGCTAAACTCGACGGTAGTGTCATCACCGACGCTCGTCAGGATTTCAGCAACACCGACGGCAACGAGATATCTATGTCTATGAACTCCGAAGGCGCTCATGCCTGGAAGAACATCACCCACGACAATGTCGGCAAGTGTGTCGCCATCGTCCTCGACGACCAGGTCTACTCCGCTCCTCGCGTCAATGGCGAGATTGCTGGCGGCCGTTCTTCTATCACTGGCAACTTCACTCTCGAGGAAGCTAAGGACCTCGCCAACGTCCTCAAGTCGGGTAAGCTCCCAGCTCCCGCACGTATCGTTCAGGAAGCCGTCGTCGGACCTTCTCTCGGTCAGGAGTCCATCCATAAGGGGCTCGTCTCATTCATACTTGCTTTTATTATTGTACTTATTTATATGGTGGTGTTCTACAACCGCGCCGGCTGGGTATCGGTCATAGCTCTCATCACCAACGTCTTCTTGCTGATGGGTGTCCTCGCCTCCATTGGCGCCGTCCTCACTCTCCCGGGCATCGCAGGTATCGTCCTTACCATGGCTATGGCTGTCGATGGCAACGTCATCATCTATGAGCGTGTCAAGGAAGAGCTCCGCCAAGGCAAGAGCCTCTCCAATGCGGTCGACGAAGGTTTCAAGAACGCTATGTCTGCCATCATCGACGGTCAGGTGACTACATTCCTCCTCGGTCTCGTTCTCATCATGTTTGGCTCCGGCACCATCCAGGGCTTCGCCGTGACTCTCTGCATCGGTATCGTCACCTCCCTCTTCACCAGCATCTTCATCACTCGCCTTGTAATCGACTGGATGCTCAACCACAAGAAGAAACTCTCCTTCTCCTTCAGCTTCACCGAAAACTTCATGCGCAACGCTCATGTCGACTTCATGGGCAAACGCAAAACTTTCTATATCATCGCCTGTGTTGCTATCATCATCTGCTTCGTCGGCATCTTCGGCCGTCATCTCGGTATGGGTATCGACTTCACCGGCGGCCGTACCTACGTCGTCAAGTTCGACCAGAACGTCAATGTCGTCGACGTACGCTCCAGCCTCGCCCAGCAGTTCGAGGATGCTCCCGAAGTGAAATCCTACGGCCCCAGCAACCAGGTCAAGATTACCACCAACATCGTCGCTTCCGACTACTATGATGAGTATCGCGCTAACCACGGCCTCGCCGCTGGTGATACCATAACCGACGAAATGGTCATCAACGAAAAACTCTACGAAGGCACCAAACAGTTCTTCTCTGTCACCGAGAGTGGCAAGGAAATTAGCGCACAGCAATTCGCTGACGCTGAAATCTATCCTTATGGTATCATTCAGTCCGAGCAGGTCGAGGCCACCATGGCCACCGACATGAAGCGTTCTTCTGTCCTCGCTGTTATTGGCGGTCTGCTGGTCATGTTCGCCTATATCGGCATACGCTTCAAGAGCTGGCGCTTCGGTATCGGTAGTGTCGTCGCCCTGACTCACGACACCATTCTCATCATCGGTATGTTCGCCCTACTCCGCGGTCTGTTGCCGTTCAACCTCGACGTCGACCAGTCGTTCATCGCCGCAGTGCTTACCGTTATCGGTTATTCCATCAACGCTACAGTGGTTATCTTCGACCGCGTCCGCGAGAACCGTAATCTCTACCCCAAACGCACCCTCATTCAGCACATGAACGACGCCATCAACGCTACCCTCGCTCGTACCATCAACACTTCAGGCACCACCTTCTTCACCCTCCTCATGATGTTCATCTTTGGCGGTGAAGTTATCCGTGGCTTCATCTTCGCCATCCTCATCGGTGTTGTCTGCGGTATGTTCTCCTCTGTCTGCCTCGCCTGCCCCATCGTCTACGAGGTCAGCAAGAAGCGTGAGGCTGTAGCAGAATAATTATAATTAAGAATACATTAATTTATAAATGGATTTTTTAGACATCATTATAACGATTGCCATCCTCTTTGCGGGAAGCTTTCTTACCGGCAAAAAGAAAACCGGTAAGAAAGTTTCCAAGCAGATGCCTCCTTTGCGTCCGGCATCTGCTCCCGTGGGCGACGAGCAACTCCCCGAGTTCGACTCCGAGCCGGATGAAACGTTTGCTGATGTCTTTGGCAACTTCAGCGATTTCGACTCTGATGAGGTCTTCAATGATGACCCCTTCCAGGCACCTGAAAATGTTCAGCAGCAACCGTATTTCTCCTACGAGAATGAGGAGGCTGTCGCCGAAGACCATTCCAACCACCTCTCTTCACCTCTGATGACTACCGTGTCGAATTCTGCCAGTCAACCCTTGAACATCCTCGGCGAAAAATTCGACCTTCGCAAGGCTTTTGTATATCAAACTATCATGGAACGAGTCAATTACTAATCCTCTCCGACTCCTCCTATCCTACTGAATAAGAAATAAAAAAAATAATTAACTCTCTACAAAAACAACAAGTATGTTTAGAAAGGTACTATTAACAATCGGTCTGCTATTAGCCGCTCATGTGGTGGCTTTGGCACAGGGTACCATTAAGGGCTCCATCACCGACGAAAAAACAGGTGATCCTCTTATTGGTGCCAATGTAGTCCTTAAACTGGACGGCTCCATTGTCACTGGCGCCCGCACTGACTTCAATGGTGACTATACCATCAAAGGAGTGCAGGTCGGCAAGTACGACATTGAAGTCACCTACGTGGGCTACCCTACCGTGAAATCTGAAATCGATGTCAAGGCTTCGGGTTTTACCGTCTATAACCAGCAGCTGGCCAAGTCGGCCGGCGGTGAACAGTTGAAGACTGTTGTGGTTAAGGCTAACAAAGTTCCTGTTATTGAAATCGGTGCCCCTGAATCGGGTACTCGCCTTTCTGCTGACGATATCGGCAAGATGCCCGCCAACTCCGTTGACGGTATCGTCGCCGCTGTCGCCGGTGTCGGTTATAGCGACGGTGGTACTGGCTCCGCTCGTGGTGAGGACGGTATGGTCACCCAGGTCGGTGGCGTCCGCACTCGTACCGGCGTCAACGTCCCTAAAGAGGCTATCGCCGAAATCCAGGTCGTCCTCGGTGGTACTCCCGCCAACATCGGCGAGGCTATCGGTGGTACTCAGATCATCACTCTCAAACCGCCTTCGACAAAATTTCAGGGTCTTGTCAAGTACGAAACCTATCTCGACTACCGCCTCTGGAACAGCCTCGTTCTCTACCTGACTGGTCCCGTCATCAAGACTGCCATCAAGGATGACCAGGGCAACAAGACGGGTGTCAGAACTCTCGTGGGTTTCCGCCTGACTGGTACTGGTACCTATTCAAAATTCGGCTATTATCGCGCTAAAGACGGTCGCTATCGTGTTGTTAACGATGAGAAGGTAATGGAAATTGAACAAAATCCTATCGTGTATGACCCCATCAACCAGACTGTTAACTATGCCGCTGAATACCTCCGTGACGACGACTTCGTGGAAATTAAGCGCCCCAACGCCAAAAATTACTACGCCAACAGCGACCGTAACGCCGACTTCGGCAGCTACTCCATCGCTCTTCAGGGCGCTCTCGACTTCCGCTTCTCTGAGTTGACTTCTCTCGTCCTCACCGGCGAGTTCGACTTCAGCCATAGCCCGAGTACCAGCCTCTCTTATTTCCCACTCAACCTGCACAACGCAGCCAACGGCGTCTCCACCACTAACAACTTCTCCATCACCGCTGACTTCACTCAGCGTTTCAAAGACCCGGAACCTGTTAAGGACGAGTCTGACCCTGATGCCAAGTCCGACCCCGTGGTCTCTAAGGTCATGTACAATATTACAGCTATGTACAACCGCTACTCCACTAAGTCTTACAACGAGAAGTTCGGTGACGACATCTTCCGTTATGGTCACATCGGTACTTTCCAGAGAACTCAGTCTCCTTCCTACGAATTACGTACCGACTATAACTATCAGGGTACCACCCAGACCGCTTACATCCAGAACAGCTGGATCGAGCGCGTCGAGTCTTTCACCCCATCGGAGGACAACCCCATCCTGGCTAACTATACCAGCCAGCTTTTCAATATCTCTCAGATCTCTCCCTATCTGACAACCTTCGACAATATTCAGCAGTTCAACGGCCTCATCAACGGCTCCAGCCCAAAGAGCATCTACAGCCTCTTCAGCAACGTCGGTACTCAAAGCTCCAGCTACGCTAAGCAGCTCAACAACTACTACTACGTCTCTGCCAAGGCCGCCGCTACTATCAAGAAACACGACCTCGAAATCGGCTTCCAGTACGACCAGTACACCGCTTCTTACTATGGCCTCTCCGCCTACTCGCTCTGGTCGCTCATGCGCCGTTCCGCTAACGCACACATCACTCAGCTCGACTACAACAGCCCCATCGAGCATTTCGAAGGCTCTGACCTCTATGTCGACTTCAACCGTCTCAACGGCGGTGGACAGACCCTCTTCGACGAGTCTCTCCGTCGCGCTCTCGGTCTCGATGTCAATGGTGGCGACTGGCTCGACGTCGACCGCTACTCCCCCGAGGACTACAACAACTTCGGCGGCATCAACATGTTCTCCGCCAACGAACTCTTCAACAGTGGCAACCAACTCGTCAGCTACTACGGCTACGACCACACCGGCGAGAAATATCGCGCCTCCACATGGAGCCTCGACGATTTCTTCGACCCCGTCAGCCGCGGTCACAAGAACTATCAGTATCTGCCCGCCTTCTCACCCATCTACGCTGCCGGTTATATCCAGGATAAGTTCTACTTCCAAGACCTCATCTTCAACGTAGGTGTCCGTGTCGACTACTACGATGGCAACCAGATGGTTCTCAAGGATCCCTATCTGCTTTACGAGTCCTACACTGTCGGCGACCTTAAGAACGCCATGGCAGCTTTCAACACCGGTCTTAACAACAACGCCTTCCCCGAGCAGGTCAAGGACGACTGGGTAGTCTATGTCGACGACGCAGGCGCTGAGACTCCTACCATCCGTGGTTATCGCGACGGCGGCATTTGGTACAATGCCCAGGGCGTCGAAGTCTCCACTCCTAACGCCATCACCGGCGAGTCCGGCAAACCTACTCCTTATCGTACTACTGGCGAGGGCGGCGGTCAACAGACTGCTACAACCGGTAACGCCAGCGGCAACCGCATCTCCGCCAACGCTTTCAAGGACTATGACCCGCAGATCGTCGTCATGCCTCGTATCGCCTTCTCTTTCCCCGTGAACGATATGTCACAGTTCAAAGCCAACTATGACATTATCGCCCGTCGTCCCTCCTCAGGATGGCAGGCCGACTACCTCAGCTACCTCTACATGACTCAGCAGAGCGGTGCCATCAACAACCCCAACCTCAAACCTGAACGTATCACCAACTACGAACTCGGCTTCCAGCAGGCTCTCAACAAAGATAAGACTGCTGCTCTCGGTATCTCCGCTTACTACAAGGAGACCCGCGACCTCATCCAGCTCGTACAGTACGCTGGTGCCGACCCCAACAGCAACTATTATTCTTACGACAACCTCGACTTCAAGACCATCAAGGGCTTCTCTCTCCAGTTCGACATGCGTCAGAGCAACAATGTGCGTATCAATGCCAACTACACCCTCCAGTATGCTGAGGGTACAGGCCTCTCCGCCACCACCATGTCCGAACTCATCAAGGAAGGCTACACAACACTCAAGATGCTCGTCCCCATCTCCGACGACCGTCGTCACGAGTTCAAGGTCAACCTCGACTACCGCCTCGCTAAGGGCGAAGGTCCCAAGATCACCCGTCAAGTCAAAGATAAGGATGGCAACGTCCGCAAGAAAGACATCTTCCCACTACAGAACTTCGGCGTCAACTTCCTCGCCGTCGCTCAGTCCGGACGCCCCTACACCAAGCAGTACAGCAACACTCAGCAGACCATCGTCGGTAGCTACCGTGGCGCTCGACTGCCCTGGGGATTCTACTTCAACATGGTTGTCGACAAGTCATGGCCCATCGAAATCAAACGCGAAGGCAAGAAACCGCGTCCCACCATGCTCAACGCCTCTGTCACAATCAACAACCTCTTCGACATCCGCAACGTCACTGGCGTATTCTCCGTCACAGGTAACCCCTCCGACAACGGCTACCTCTCCGACCCAGAGACACAGTCGACAATCAACGCCTATCTTGATCCGCAGTCGTTCCGTGACATGTATGCCATCTGGCTCAGCAATAATTACTGGAACTGGTCGAATCCGAGAACTATTCGCGTGACATTGTCCTACAACTTCTAATCACTTCAATCGCGAAAAATCACATAGAAATGAAAAATATATTTATTAAAACAGTCTTATTGGCTCTGCTGTTCTCCTCAACAGCAGGTTCTGCCATGGCTCGTGAATGCACCACTTGCAAAACGAAGTCACCCAGGAAGGCTGCTGTGCAGTCTAAGGCTGCTGTCTGTAAAAGGGCACAGAGTACCGCCGAGTTGAACGTGAACAATGTTCGTGCTTTGATCAACGGTTACGGCAACATGTGGTACGACGGCAGCATCACTCAGTATCATGTCCCTAAAGACGGCACCTCTACTCCTCTTTATTGTGCCGCACTCTGGATCGGTGGTACCGATGTCAACGACCAGCTACGTCTTGCCGCTCTACGTTTCGGTCAGAACGGCGACGACTACTGGCCAGGTCCCCTCACCACCGACGGTACTGCCGACATCTCCATCGATGTCTGCAACCAGTACGACCGTCACTTCAAAATCCAGCAGTCCGATGTTTCCAACTTCCGTAATATGTTCGACTACACCGCCACTGGCGCTACCCCAAACGAGAACTACGACGAGGGCGCTATCGCCCAAATCATCAAGGAGTGGCCCGCTCATGGCGATGTATCGCGCAATCAGTCCCGTTATCTCGCTCCCTTCTTCGATGCCAATGGCGACGGTATTTACGACTATCACGACGGCGACTACCCCTATTACGATTTCAACAACGACCTCTGCCCACGTACACTTAAGGCAAGTCTCGCACCAGGACAGCCCTACAAACCGGCTCGCACCATGGAGGACTCCCTCGGCATCGTCTCCGGAGGCCTCTTGAGCGACCAGGTCCTCAAAGGCGACCAGACCATCTGGTGGGTATTCAACGATATGGGTAACACTCACACCGAGTCCGGCGGACAGCCCATCGGCCTCGAAATACGCGCGCAGGCTTTCGCCTTCTCTACCAACGACGAAATCAACAACATGACTTTCTACACCTACGAAATCATCAACCGCTCTACCTATGAGCTCCGCAACACCTACTTCAGCCAGTGGGTCGACCCGGACCTCGGCTACGGCTACGACGACTTCATCGGGTGCGACGTCAAGCGCGGTCTCGGCTACTGCTACAACGGTAAGGATATCGACGGCCCCGGAACAGGCTCCTACAGCGGTGTTCCACCGGCAGTCGGTATCGACTTCTTCCAGGGCCCCTACATGGATCCCGACGGCCTCGACAACCCCAAAATCGACATCGCCAAGATTGCTGGCAACCCCAGCCATCCCAACTATAACAGACTCCAGAATTACAAGCTCGCCGACGGCAGCTACGACACCCTCAGACTCTCCGACGACGCCGACCTCTTCTATCCCGACGGCTGGTACTTCAAACAGTTCGACTCCGTTGGCAACTGCGCCATCAACGGCGTCAACTTCGGCAACAAGATTATCGACGATGAGCGCTTCGGTATGCGCCGTTTCGTCTACTACGAAAACTCCTCCAACAGCATCAACGGTGAACCCGAGAAGGCTACCGACTACTACAACTACCTTCAGGGCTTCTGGAAGAATGGTTCCCACATGAAATATGGTGGCAACGCCATCTCGCAGGGTACCTCCGAACTCAACTGCGACTTCATGTTCCCCGACGACAGTGACCCCTTGCACTGGGGCACCAATGGCGTCACCCCTGACGAAGAATTCCATCCCAACGACTGGACCGAGGTTACCTCTGGCGACAATGTCACCTATGGCGACCGTCGTTTCATGCAGTCCGCTGGTCCCTTCACTCTGAAACCTGGTGCTGTCAACTACATCACCGTTGGTATTCCTTTCGCTCAGGCTCCCTCTGGCAACCGTTGGACTTCCGTCCAGCTCCTCCGCGAGATCGACGATGTCTGCCAGTCGCTCTTCGAGAACTGCTTCAAGGTCCTCGATGGCCCTGACGCTCCTACTCTCGTAGTTCAGGAAATGAGCAACGAAGTTCTTCTCTATATCACTTATGAGAACCCTAACTCCAACAACTACGGCG
>Ga0310694_10001232_pt1 | contig 29748 bp, 24 predicted proteins | sample 174DNAGHGhighgp2_FD_203884 | JGI IMG/M metagenome (GOLD analysis project Ga0310694, IMG submission 203884) | Sheep rumen microbial communities from Palmerston North, Manawatu-Wanganui, New Zealand - 1742 DNA GHGhigh gp2 (v2) (version 2) | ecosystem: Host-associated > Mammals > Digestive system...
AATTATATGTAATTTTAATAATTAGATGTAAGTTTATAGATTTAAATGTAAGTTTATAGATTTAAATGTAAGTTTATAGATTTAAATGTAAGTTTATAGATTTATATGTAAGTTTATAGATTTATATATAAGTTTATAGATTTAAATGTAATTATTAAGATTTAAATGTAAGTTTATAGATTTATATGTAATTGTAATAATTAAATATATGTTTTTAAATTTAGATATAATTTAAAGAATTAAATATAAATTAAAGAATTAGTTATAATTTAAAAAATAAATATAATATAAAAAATTAGATGTTATTTAAAGAATTATATGTAATTTAAAGAATTAGATGTAAATTTAAGAATTAAATATAAATTAAAGAATTAGATGTAAATTTAAGAATTAAATATAAATTAAAGAATTAGTTATAATTTAAAAAAATAAATATAATATAAAAAATTAGATGTTATTTAAAGAATTATATATAAGTTTATATATTTATATGTAATTATTAAGAATTATATGTAAGTTTATAGATTTATATATAAGTTTATAGATTTATATGTAATTATTAAGATTTAAATGTAATTATTAAGATTTATATATAAATTTATAGATTTAGATGTAATTTAAATAATTAGATGTAAATTTAAGAATTAGATGTAATTTAAAGAATTATATATAATTTAAATAATTAGATGTAAATTTAAGAATTAGATGTTATTTAAAGAATTATATATAATTTAAATAATTAGATGTAAATTTAAGAATTAGATGTAATTTAAAGAATTATATGTAATTTAAATAATTAGATGTAAATTTAAGAATTAGATGTAATTTAAAGAATTATATGTAATTTAAATAATTAGATGTAAATTTAAGAATTAGATGTTATTTAAAGAATTATATATAATTTAAATAATTAGATGTAAATTTAAGAATTAGATGTAATTTAAAGAATTATATGTAATTTAAATAATTAGATGTAAATTTAAGAATTAGATGTAATTTAAAGAATTATATGTAAATTTAAATAATTATATGTAATTTAAATAATTAGATGTAATATAAAAAATTATATGTAATAAAAAATAATATAAATTAAAAAAATAAAAAAATGAAATTATTAAATTATTATAAATTCTAAAAAAAATATAAATTACGGTTTTTTTCATTTCTTTTTTCATTACATCTTGTTTTCTTTTACAACAACAACATAAACCTATGGAAGGTTTCGAACAATATATTGCTTCTTGCATTTGTATTTCATTGTCTGATTATGAGGATGATGAGACAACTTATACTTATAGAGGACCTTATAAGTTGACTGATAAGTTGGAGATTGATGGAGAGGAGACATATGAGAGACTTAAACAACATCTTTTTATTTTAGAGTGTAATGAGAGGAATTATATAATTTTGAAGAATATGGAGTTTAGAGGATTTGATTTAGATAGAGATAATCTTATCGTTGAATTTAACGATTTAACGGTAGATAAAAATATCTTTTCTAAATTGAATTTGAAGGGCGTATTCTTTAAAAATTGTATAATCAATGACTTATCTATGATAAAAGCGGATGTGTTTAAGTTTGAGAACTGTGAGATAAATGATTTACCTTATGGTAAAATCATTTGTGAGAAGTGTAAAGTAAATATCAAAGGGAAAATAGAAGGAGTTGATATTACTTTTGAGAATTGTGAGTTGAATGAGATAGAAGAGATAAATGGAGAGAAAAGAGTGAGATTAATGGAGGGTGTTTATCAAAATGTGCGAAAAATCAATGGAAATAGAATAGTTATTTCTGGTATTAAAAATCAAATTCTTACAAATGGGACTATTTTAGGGTTGTCTCAACCTATAAATATAGTTAATTGTGATGAATTAGAGATTTCTAATATCGAAGGTTGTGTTTTTAACCCCCTCAAAGTAAAAAGTCTTTATTTGAGGAATATTAAAAATACAACTTTTATTTCTATTGATGCTCAACGGGTAAATACAGATAACATTGACAAAGTCCAATTTAAAAAAATGATTTGTGAACACGTAACCTATGAGAACAAAGCGAATTATATTATAGGTGAAGAAACAGAACAATCATTTTTTAATAGACTTTGTTATAAGTTGAGCCTTTGGTAAAGTTTTTTTATTTTTTTTTTCTTTCTTTTTCTTTCTTTTTTTTTTATTTTATTTATTTTATTTATTTTTTTTATAAGGAGAAAATAAAAAAAATGAATACTAATTATTATTAATAAATTAAAAATAATAATAAAATATACAAATTTAAAAAATTTAATATAATATTTTGAAAATACTACAAAGTAAAAGGAATAGAATGAATATACCGAATTTAGTATCAAAATATTATTATTTAAAGGATTTAACAGGTTTATATCCATTAATACTAAAGAATACAAAAGATAATGAATATAAAGTATATTCAGATATAATAGATAAAGATATAATAGAAGATATACAGAATAATATAAAGATATTTAAGAATGTGAAAAGATTTAGATTATATAAACAACAATATGATAATGTATATATAATAGGTGATATACACGGAGATTATAAATTATTAGAACATATATTAATGGAGATAGATGTGATAGTAAGAGATAAAAAAACGGGAGGATATAAATGGAACCCGGAAATAAAAAATACGTGTATAATACAAATTGGTGATTTTATACATGGTTATGGGAGATTAACAAAATTAGATGTAGATGATTATTTTAAAGCGGAAGAATTAAAAATATGTAATCTATTTAAGGATTTAATAGAGAATGAGACGGTAGAGAATGGGAATAAAATGTTTGTGATGTGTGGAAACCATGAATTAATAAATATAATAAGAAAATTTAATACAGGGAAATTTGTATATGCGACAGATTTGAATACTAAATTTATAAAAAAGAATGGGAGATATGTATTAAATGATTATGAAAGAGAAATAAATAATTTTATAATGAAATATACACAAATAATAGTATGTGTAAATAATTTTATATTTACCCACGCAGGAATAAATAAAACAAATATGAGTTATATATTTAATAATCTTCAAATAACAAAAGATACATTAAAATCAATATCAGATATACAAAAGATAGAATTACTAAATATAATATATTTATCATATTTACAAAGAATATATTCACATTATGAATATATAAATGAAAAAATAAAAGAAGATGATGAAGATATAATAAAACAAGAAAAAATAAATGTATCAAATATATATTATAATGTTAAAAAAGAATGTTATAAATTGATATATCATAAGTTTTTAACAGTATTTTTAATGTTAGAAGATGATAATTTCCAAATATCACTATTAACATTATTTAATTCATATATAAAAGAAGAACCAAAAGAAATAATATTAAAGAATATAAATAAAGTATTTACATTTTTAATAAATAAAGAAATAAAAGATTTTGATATAATACATTTATTAGAAAATAAAGAATTATTTTGTGATATATTTAGTAGAATAATAAAAATATATAGAAATTCATTATATGATAAATCATATGAAAGATTAGAAATAATAGAATATAATGATACATCAGAATATAATAATGTAATAACTTTTGAAACTATAAATATGAAATTTGATAAATTACAAGGAATATTTAGAGATAATATTAATAATATAATGTCTCACGAACATATGATAAATAATATATCAATAATAAATAAATATGAAGGAATAATAAAACCAATATGTAATATAAGAGAATATGTTGATATATTTTTTTCACAAAAAACAAATACAAAATATAATTTACTATCAAATTATAATTATGATGTTGAAATTATGACTTCTTCTATAAAAACTTTGAATTTAAAATCTTCTTCTTCTTTTACCGCTAAAACATTCTTTAAAGAATTATATGAATATCTTAGTTTAAATGGTAATGTTGAAACTAAAGGTATGATTGTCGGACACGTCCCACACGATGATATATTATATCTCCAAGTTGATGGTAAATTTACAGGACAAAAATATATTTTTAATATCGATAATCTTATGAGTAGAGGACAAAATCAATGTAATGTTATTAAATATATTATTCAACCTAATGGAACTATTATTTATAAAGAACCTAAAATTATGCATCTTTCTTATGTTAATAATAGAGAAGTTATTGAACAACTTAAACTATCCGATAAAATCTATAGAGAAGCACGAAATAAATTATCTCAATCTATTATTTCCGATACAGCTATTAAACTCGATAAAATATATCTCTAATTTCTTTTATTTATTTACTTATTTTTTTTATTTTATTTTTATTTTATTTATTTTTTTATTTTATTTTTATTTTATTTATTTTTTTATTTTATTTTTATTTTATTTATTTTTTTATTTTATTTTTATTTATTTAAAAAAATAAAAAATATTTAAAAAAGAAAAAAAAGAATAATAGATATAATAAAAATAAAAAAATGGAAAGTGATATAGAATATTTAGAAACGGAAGAATATAATAAAGAACAAAATATAAAACATATAAAGATAAGAATAGATTTAGAAAATATAATATTATATAATAATTTTATATCAATATATTATTTAATTAATATATTAATAAAAATAATAAATATATCAATACATATACATACAAATTATGAAATATATGAATATTTTAATAATATAATAATAGATTTTAAGAATTGTAATTTAAAGAAGATATATATAAATATACCAAATGTATTTATAGAAAATATAGAAATAAATAAATATGATAAGGAGATATTAAATAATATAGATATAAAAGAGGTAAGATTTATGGAAATAAATTTATATATAAAATATGAAAAAAATTTTGAAAGTAATTTTAGACAAATAAAAAAAGAATATAAAAAAATATTAAAATATTTTTTTAATATTAGAGAAATAAATTTTAAAAATATTAATTATTATAATTTCTTTGATTTTAATAATAAATTTTATTATTTATTTAATGATGATATATTTGAATATAATATAAATTTAATTGAAGATAATACTGAATTAAAATTAGAAAATGATTATAAAGCTGAATTTAAATATTGTGATGATTTTAATGATGATTAATTATATAATTTATAAAAAATAAAAAAATAAAAAAATATTTTTTAAAAATTATTTATTAAATAAATAATAAATAAAAAAAAATAAAAATAAAAAGGAATTAATGAATAGGTTTTTTATGATTATAATGAATAATACGAGGTTTAACGAATTCGATTTGTTTAAGAGAAGGTAAATTAGGGATTTTTTTAATATTTTTACAATTAATAATTCTTAAAGATTTAAGATTATATAATCTTTTAGGAATAGATTTAAGATTAGAACAATCAATTAATTCTAATTTAATAATATCACAAAGATTATAATTAGTATTATTAACCATATTTAATAAACATAAGATATCAATAAAATTAGTTTCATATAAAAGATTTTCAATAGTAAATCTTTTTTTATCATTCATAACAATTTCAATAAACATTTATTTATATTTTTTTATTAAATAATAAAAATTAAAAAGAAAAAAAATTAAAAAGAAAAAAATAATATAATTAAAAATAAATAAATAAAAATAAATTATTTAAAATATCAATTTTTTAATTATTAGAATTAAAAATAATAGGAGTATCACTAATTTCGATATCATCAAATAGAGATATATTAAGAGAATTAGAAGAATTATTAGAAGAATTATTAGAAGAATTAGAATTAAAAATAATAGGAGTATCACTAATTTCGATATCATCAAATAGAGATATATTAAGAGGTTTAGAAGAATTATAAGAATTATCAGAATATTGATTAAGAATATATGAATTAAAATTAAGAATTTGTTCTTTAGTGATATTAAGAGTATCTAAAATATAATTAATTGGTGTAGTATCAGGATTATCAGGATTATAATTAATAAGAATTAATTTATCTAATTCATAAATAATAATATCATTAATTAAATTAAACATTTTAGATTTTAAAGATATATTAGGTATATTTTCTAAAATATCAGGACGTAAGGAATTATTTTTAATCATATCTTTTAATTTATTACGATAAAAATTATTAGGTTTATAATGATTACAAATAATTTTAAAAAGATTTTCATAAAATAAAGAAGATTTAACAAAACTAATTCTATCCCAAGTTAATTTATATTGATTATAATTAATATTTAACCAATTAGGATCAATATGAACTAATTGATCTCTTCCATAAGTAGCTTTCCAAAAGAAGATTTTATGAAAACTATAACCAGGAATAATTTTATAAGAATTTAATAATCTTTCATTATATTCTTCCGGCATATTAGGATTAGTTTCAGGAATAAATTTATTTAAAACTTTATTTTTCCAATCTAAAATTTCATCAATAGACATATCAATTTTAGGAGGATATATAAATTTAGCATTAGCATAAATTTGTTGTTGTAAATCATTATCAGGATCTTTTAAAGATATACCCTTAAATTTTTTAATTGGTAATAATTGAATAACCGCACCTTTAAATTCACCTTTTTTTGATTTAAATGGTATATTAGGGTCGGTATCTTCAATAAACTCATTTCTATTTTTATATTCTTCTATCTTTAATTGAAAGAAATGACATTTATTAAAATCACAACAATATAACTGTTGTTGAACTTGTTGATAATAATAAGGAATATCTTTAAAAATTTCATCTTGAGAAGCATTAATATCCATATTTATTAATCTTGTAGCTGGATTTTTAATTTCTAACATTTCACCAAATTTATCTGTTTTATGTATCCAATCATATTTATATTGTGATATAATACCATCTGGTGAACATCCTAAAAATGATATATCTTTATCTATCTTTTCTTTTCTATATTCTCCATTATAAAAAGGTATAAATCCATATTCTAATACTCTACAATCTGTTAAATATTCAAATATCATTGTTGTTATCGTTTCATATTTATTTCCATTATATACATAATCATATTTATATGGACTTTGTTGTTCAAATTTCTTTAATATTATATTATAATAATTCTCGTGTGAATTACATTTTAATACACATCCTGCATCTGAAGCACTTATAAAATTCATTCTATTTTCTAACCATTTTTTTGATTTTTGTTCATATACCGGACAATTATCCATATATTCCTTTATTCTCTCAAAATGTTCAAATTCTTCTTCATTTATTTCATCATTTTCTTCTTTATGTTCTTTTATATCTATTATATATGACATCTTTTTTTCTTTTATCTTTATTTTGTTTTTTAATTATTATTAATTTATTAATTTATATAAAATTATTATTATATAAAATATTTAATCTAATATATTTATTAATTAATTTATTTTTATTAAACAAATTTATTATCATTTTTTTTATTAAAAATAAAATAAGGAGATTTTATTTTTTATTTTTTTTTATTTTTAATAAATAAAAAAAATCAAAGAAAAAATATTAATAATTAAAAAAATACTTTATAACAATATCTTTAATAAAATTATAAAATTATTTCATCTTAATTGAAATTTTTAAAATTAATATATTGCTGTAAGTTACTTAAGATTATCAAAGATACATCTTAAATATATATTAAAGATATTTAAAAATATTTTTATTAATTATATATTTTTGAGAAATAAATTTAAAGTATTTTAACAATATCGAAAAAATTTAAAATTTTATTTTTTATTTTAAATTGCTGTAGAGATATTTAAAAATACTTTAAGAAAAATTAAATTTTGACTATATTATGCTGTAATAATATTTAAAACAATATTAAAAATAAATTAAAAATATCTTATAACAATATCTTTTAAATAATCTTTTTTCATAATTAATTGAAATTGATTATTAATTTGCTGTAGAGATATTTAAAAATATTTTTAATTAAAAATTTTTAAAATATTATGCTGTAATAATATCTAAACAATATTAATTAAAATAAAAGTATTATATAACAATATCTTTTTTTTTCCGTTTCATCTATTTTATCTTGGAAAATTATATTGCTGTAAAGATATTTAATAATACTTAAATTAAAATTTTTAAAATATTATGCGGAAAAGATATATAAACAATATCTTTAAATTAAAACGATTTAATCATTATTAATTTTTTTATTTTATATGCTGTAATAATATATTAACAATATTTTTAATATAATAAAATTTAATATTACATTTTATAAAACATATTTCTATATATTATTTAAATTTTCAAATAGTTAAAAAATCAATTTTTTTATTTTTTTATACAAATTATTATTATAATATTATTTTTAATTAATTTTATTTTTTATATTTTTTTATTAAAATAAAATAAAAAATAAATAAAATAAAAAATAAAAAAAATAAATAAATTAAATATTAGATAAGAAAGATTTACCTTTAATAGTGAAGGTATCAATATTATTATAAGATTTATAGATATTAATAATATTATCTTTAAAGGAAGAATGAAGGAATTGGATAATTAAATCTTCAGTAGAGAGATTATTGATAGTTTTACCTTCACTTTCAAGAGAAAAGATACCATTACTAATATTATCTAATTGAGATTGAGAGAAACCAGAATAAAGGATAAAACCATTATCATCACTTTTAGCTTCAATAGCATTACAATTTCGGAGGTTCCAGAAAATACAAAGTGGAGGTTCTTTATTAATTTCTTCAAATTTAATTTTAATATAATCTTTACAAGAAACAGGAATATTATCACTCATTTCATTAAATTGTCCATCAGTAAAGAAGAATATAACTTTAGGGTTAAAATCAGGAGTATCTTTTAAAGAAGAAGTAATTAAATCGATAGTTTTTTGAATATTAGTGCTTTCACAAATATTATGACTTAAAACAGTATCAATAAAATCATAAATGGTCCCTTTTCCAGCATCTAACCAATAAGGATTATTAGAAAAAGTAATAAATTTATTTCTAAATTTAAGATTAGAAGCAGTTGAAGAAATAAGATAAGTAAGCATTAAAGCAGCATTTAATGGATCACCATACATACTACCAGAAGTATCACAAACACACAAAGCATCTAATTTAGTAATAGCATCTAATTTAGCTTTAATAGCTTCAATCATAAGTTCAGTAATAGGATTTTTATTAATAGATATATTACCCCAACCATTATATTCAAAAATAGAACTTAAAAGTTGAATAATATTAGAACTATCAGAACCAGATGTAATTTTCATAGATTTAAGTTTATTTTTAAGTTCACTTTGTTCATTAAGTAATTTATCTAATTGTTCTTTTTCATTATCAGAAAGAATACCTTTAGATTGAAGAATAAAGATTTCTTTTATGATTTCATTAAGTCTATTATTAATTTCTTCAACTTCTTTAAGTTTTTTATTAGTAATTTGATTAAGTTTATCAATTAAAGAAGACCAATTATATTTTTCAGGATGATTAATTTGTTTTTTATAATATTGTTTAGAACATCCAGTAATAAAATTAGGATTAAATTGTTCTAATTTTTTACAACAAATAAATTGTTCAATAACATTTCCATAAGTATGCAATTGTGTAATAATTTGTCGATAATCTTTATCAGGTGTTTTACTATCTTTAAAGAGTTTTCGAGCTAAAAATTTAGAAAATTTTTTATCAGTATTTTGTGTTGGAGCAAATTTAGAACATAGACTTATTGGTTTATTTTGTTTATAATTTTCTATATCAATTTTAAGTTGTTCTTCATAAGCTTCTAAACAATATTCTTTAAAATTAATAATATTAGAATAATCTATAGAATATTCATTTTGTTCTTCTTCATTATCTTTAATTTTATCAATATTATTTAATAGATTAATCATAGTTTTTAAATCTTTCCAACATCCATAATAATTACTTATTTTTGATGCAACATATTTATAAAATTCTACAGCTTCTATACAATCAGCTTTATAAAGAGCATCTAAGAAATTAAAAAGAAGAGAGAAATAAAGCATTTTATGACCTTCTCCACCATTTCTATAATCACGTTTTCTAATAATAAGAATAAAAATAGAATTTAACCATTTAATATTTTTATTTTCCATATAACTTTTTACTTCTTTATGTAATTGATCAAAAAAATTACGATGTGTTTTATTAGTTATTTTATATCTCTCATATATATTAATATGATTTGTTATATGATCATCTACCATACTCCAAATTTGTTTAATTATAGGTTCATTTGAAGCATCATATGCTAAAGCACCATTTTCAGTTAAAATATCATATTCCTTTTTATTATCAGTATTTATATTAATAGAAATATCTATACTCATATTTTAATATATTAACAATATAAAAATTGTTTAAACAACAAAAATTTATAAATTTAAATTAATATAATTAATTATTAATAAAATTTTATTTAATTTATTTTAAATGATAAAAATTTTCATTTTTTTAAATTTAAAAAAAATGATATTATTAATTAATAATAATATAAAGATAAATGTATATTAAAATTCATTTATTATTTTAATAATAATAAATTTAATTAATAAATTTCAATAAATAAAATACATAAAATAAATTTTATTAAATAATAATTATAAATAAATAAATAAAAATTAATAATATTAAATAAAAAAGAAATGTTTATGTGTTTTGATACAGAAACAGATAAATTACCAGGTGAAAAGTTAATAAATGGAAAAAAATATAAAGATTTTAATAATGTAAATTTAGAACAGATAAGTTATATATTATTTAATTATACAGATATTAATAAAATAACAAAAACATATAATTCATATGTAAATTATTTAAATGAAGAATTAGAAAGGAATTTTAGAGTAAATGAAATATCACATATAACATTAGAACAAATAAAAAATGGAAAACTTATAAATTTAGTTTTAGATGATTTTTATAATGATGTTAAAAATATTGATATTATTATTGCACATAATGCACGTTTTGATGTAGAATTAATGAAAAATTTAGCATTAAGATATCATAAATTTCCTTTATATAATAAATTAAAAAATATAAATATATTTGATACAATGGCTTATGGTGGAAATATAGGCGTAAGTCTTATTAATAAACCACATATAAAATTAGAAAAATTATATGAAATAGTTTTAAAAAATAATAAAAATATAGATGTTAATGAAATTATTACTGATGAAAATATTAAAACTAAACACGAAGCTTTAGATGATACTTTACATTGTTATAGATGCTTCTTATATTTATTAAATAAAATTTGGAAATGTAAATTAAAATATAAAGATAAATATATGAATTATAAAGAATTATTAAATTTAAAAGATAAAAATTTTATTAAATTCTGTTTATCACATAATCAATATACTAAAAATAGAATGTTTATTAATTATTGTATGTTAAAAATAGGTGTTTATGATAACTCTTTATTATCTGAATTTTAATTTTTTTATTTTATTTAAAAAAATAAAAAAATAAAAAAATAAAAAAAAATTAATTAATTAATTAATTAATTAATAGGAATTTGAATATTTTTATCATTTATAATACGAATAATTTTAAGTTTATCATTAGAAATAGAATTTTTTTTAGGTATATTATCAAATTTATTAATTCTATTTATAAGGATTTGATGATTAATACTATTTTTAATTTTTTGAATTAAATTTTGTTTATATAAAGATTTATTTTTACTTTTTAATAAATCAATAGTATTATTTAAATTATAAATAGTTTTTAAATATTTTTTTTCTTTTCTTTCAAAATCAATAATAGATTTATCAAATAATTCACATTCTACAAAATAACACTTTTCTAATTCTTTATATTTTTTTAAATCTATTGTAGTTCCTCTTGGATAAAATAATTTTTGTTCATATGCTTCTTTTAATCTTTTATATATATCATTCTTTTCTACTTTATCATCATTATTTTTATTTATTTTATCATCTTCTTCTATTCTATTATCAATCTTTATTTTATTATCAATACCTATTTTATTTTCAATATCTATTTTATTAATATCCATAATTATAATTTAAAATATTAATTTAAAATAATTCAAATATAAAAATATAAAAATATAGTAATATAATTATTAATTATAAATAAATATTATTATTTTAATTTTTATTTTTTTTCATTTTTTTCATTTTTTTTAATTTATTTTAATAAAAATAAATTTAAGGATATTTTATATCATTTTGTTGATTTTGTGGATTTTGTTGAAGATTTTGTGGATTTTGTTGAAGATTTTGAGGATTTTGTTGAAGATTTTGTTGATTTTGTTGAGGATTTTGTTGAAGATTTTGTTGATTTTGTTGAAGATTTTGAGGATTTTGTGGATTTTGTTGTATATAAGATTGAGTATATTGATTAATATAAGTAGATAATTTAATTTTTTTATTAATAGGTGATAAAATATTATTACGTGATGGAATATTTTGAGAATTTGGAATATTTTGAGGATTTAAAGGAGTTTGTTGATATAAAGGATTAGGGAAATTAATAGGAGAGAAATTATTATCAGATATAATTTTTTCTAAATCATAAATTTTTTTTTTTAAATTTTCATTTTCTTTTTTAACATTATTTAGTTGTTTAACACAATTTTTTAATAATTCTAATTCTTGACATAATTTAACATAACAATCCATATAAAGATTTAATTGTTGAGTAGTATTATTTAATTCTTTTTCGTTTTCATTAATTTTTATAGAATAATCTATATTTAATTTATTATAATCATCAGTTAAATGATCATAAGCATTTTCTAAAAATTCAATTCTTTCTTTATCATAATTATCATCATCATAAAATAAATTTTGATACATTTTAAATATATTAAATTAAAATAAAATAAAATAAATTAAGATAAAATAAATTATTAATAAATTAAAATAAAAATATTTATATAAATATAATAATCAATTTTTTATTTAATAAAATAAATTTTGTTAAATGAATAATAAAAATATATAATAATAACATATATAAAATAAAAATGTTAAATAATGAAAAAATATATGATGAAAGAATAAATGATGATTTTTTTGAAGTAAAAATAAATAAACAAAATGAATATAATGAATATAATAAATTAAATAATATTAAAGTAATTGATACTTTAAAAAAAGATGATAATATAGAAGATTATTTTGTAGTATCAATAACACCAGAAAATATAAATAAAATAAAAAATAAAAATATTGGTGGTAATAAAATAAAAAAAGATATAATTATTGAAGATAATAAAAAAAATTTAAAAAAAAGAAATTATAAAAATAAAGATGATAAAAATAAAGAAGATGAATATGAAGATGAAGATGAAGATGAAGATAATAAAGAGAAAGAATATAATAAGAAAATAAAGAATAAAGGATTAAGTGAGAATACGATAAAACAATATATACAGAATTTAAGATTATATTGTTATAATTTAGATTTATTTGAACCGAATAAGAATTTTATAAAATTACATCATAAAATATCAGAAAGAAAGAAATGTTTGATATCAAAAGAAACAATAAAAAGTTGTTTAAATGCGATAATATGGATATTAAAAGAAACATATGAAGAAGAAGAAATAAAAAATGTATTAGATGAATATAAAGAATTAGTGAAACATTTAAGATTAAGTTGTATATATGATACATATAATCAAGATAGGAATAATTTTAAGGTTCCATATTGGGAGATAATAATAAAAAGAAGAGATGAAAATAAATTAGATGATGATAAATATTTAATAAGTAGTTTATATACATATATGCCACCAAGGAGAATAAAAGATTATTCTAATATGTATTATATAACATCAAAAAATAATAAAAAAAATAAGAATAAGAATTATTTTTGTATGAAAGAGAAATGTTTTATATTTAATAATTATAAAACAAAAAATACATATGGGGAACAAATAATAAAAATAAGTGATAATTTATATAAAATAATAGAAAAATATATAAATAAAAAAAATAAAAAAAATGGAGATATATTATTAGATATAAATAATGATAAATATGATAATAAAATTAAAAGATTATTAAAAGATAGTTTAGGTTGTGGTGTAGATAGTTTAAGACATTCATTTATATCATATACTTATTCAAAAAAATTATTAACAATACAAGAAATTCAAGAATTATCTAATTTAATGGGTCATTCTATAAAAACACATTTAGGATATAGAAAAAATTTTAATAATAATCCTATAACTTATGATAGTATTTTAAATCAAACTGAAACTATAACTAATAATAAATATAATAATTATAAAAATAATCAATCTTATAATAATAAACGTATTAATGAAAATAAATTTTTAATTTATCATTTCACTAAATTTATTTTAAATCTTATCTCTTTCTTATTTTTATTATATCTAAATTATTATATTATTATTTCTCCCCCTTTAAATAAAAATAAAAATAATATAATTAAAAATAATATTAATAAAAATAATATTAATAAAGATAATGATATTTTTGAAGTAAAAATTAATATTAAAAAATAAAAAAAAATAAAATAAAAAAATTAAAATTAAAAAAATAAAATTAAAAAATTAAAATTAAAAAAATAAAATAAAAAAAATAGAAAAAATAGAAAGATTAGAATAAAAAGATTTATTCAGAATCATCATCTACTTTTTCTTCATTACTATCACTTATATTATCATCTTCATTTATTTCATCAATTTCATCATCATCATTTCCATTATTATCATCATTTTCATCTTTTTCATCATCATCCTCAATTATCTTAGCTCTAGGTTTGGTTGGTTTATTTGATTTAGATTTATTAATTTTTGCATTAAGACGAGGTGGTTGTTGTCCATCATCATCACCATCACCATCATCATTATCACCATCATTATTACCATCATCTTCAGGTGGATTTTTCTTTTTACCGTTTGATTTCTTTATTCTAAATGGATCAGGTGCTTTTTGTTCAACTTTACTTATTTTAGTAGGATATCTTTGAACTTTAGTTAAAATCTTATTATTAATTAGAACCATTTGAATTACTTCACTTAAATAAGAACAATTCTTAGCGTGAACTAAATGAATATAATTAATTATATCATCCTTTCCATCATTATTATTATCTTTAACAAATATTTTATCAGTTTCACCTCTACCAGAAGCATTATTTAATTCATTACAATATTCTATAAATTTACTAAAACTATCACTATTATTATTAGAAATACATATACCTTTTAGTTCATTTTTATTATCATCTTGTTTATTTTCGAATATATATTTTAACTTATTAAATGCTTCTAAGAATACAAATTTCTTATTTTCATCTGTTATTAATATAAAATTACCTGTTTTTAAAGTTCCTCCATATATAATTCCTATAAAATGATCTAATATTACTTGTTCTTTCTTTTCTGTTGGTTGTTTCCTTTCTTCACTTTTTTCTTTATTTGGTTGTTTCTTTTCAACTACATTTTTTTCTTCTTTATCTTTTTTATTATTTTTATTTGTTGCTGTTTGAAGGTTAGATTGTTCAATAACATTATCATCATTCTTTCCCTTGTTATTTTTTCCTCTTGTTTTTCCTGTTGCGCTCATTTTTAATATATTATTAAATTAAATTAGATTAAAATAAAAATAAAAATAAAAATAAAAATAAAATTTATAATTATGATTTAAATTATAAAATATATGTTTTGAAATAATTTTTTTTTCATTTTTTTTAAATTTTCTCCTTATTCTTTTTTTTATTATTAATATTATTATATTTATAATATTAAAAAATTGAAAAAATAAATAATCTTTAATTTAATATTTAAATTATATTATATCTATATTTTTAAATGGTTTTTATCATTAAATAATATTTTAATATTATTTTTTCAAATTATTGTTTAAATAATTTTTTTAATTAATTAAATTATTATATTATTGAATTAATTAATTAAATTAAATTTATTAAATTATAAAATTAAATTAAATTAAATTAAATTATTAAAATTAATAAATAAATAAAAAAATAAAATGAAGAGTGATAATAATGATAAAGAAGAAATATATAAAGAGATAATAAGAGAAAAAGAAAGAGATAATAAAGAAAGAAATTATATATCGATATATGAGAGAGGAGAAAAAGAAGAAGATAATGTATATATATGGAGAAATTATAATGAAGAGAAAGAAAAATATAGTATAAATAAAGATAAGACGATATATAATAATATATTAAGTTCAAAACAATTAAAATATCAAATAGATAATATAAGAGTTAGTTATTCAAAAAATATAGAAGGTTTAAAATTAGTGATAAGTGAATTATTAGATAAAAAGAAGAAATTAAATAATGGAGAGAATTATTTATTTGAGAAAAGAAAGAATGGAGATAGAATATTAGCAGGATTTTTAGGGGTAAAAAGGAATAATTTAAATAGTAAAAGTAAATATTATTCAGAAGATGAAAATGAATTTATATTTTTTAGAGAATGTTATTGGCATTTAACTTATCACCCAAATTTAAAAAATAATAAAGATAATATAGAAAAAGAAAAAAGAATAAGATTACATTTTTCAATACACGATTATAATACACCCGATTATAAATCAAAAAAAAATAATAATCCATTTTTAATTACCTTTGTATTTTTTAATTTTAAAAAAAATATTGAAGATATTGATAATATCGAAAAATTAAATTTATTTGATATTTTAAGTTTAGTTTGTGATGATAATATGAATATTGAAAAAGAATTTTCTATTTTACATTTATATAATGGTAAAGAAATTAAAATTCATTTTAAAGTTAATTTATATATTAATATTTCTTCTAAAAATATTTATCTTAAAATTATTCTTAAAGATAATAATAAAGAAAAATTTATTGTTTTCTATCCTTATTTAACTTCTAATTATCCCGGTAATATTATCTCTTATATTGATGAAAGATTAAATTCATCCTCAAAAAATACTACCTCCTCTAATTTATCTATAACTACATCTTCTCATCTCTCTAAACCTTCTATTATATCTTCTAATAAAAATATATCTAATAAAAATATATCTTCTAATAAAAATATCAATTCTCAAAAATCAACAATTAATAAACGAATTCAATATAATCTTTTTACGATTTCCGTATTTAAAAATAATAATGGTAAAATTTGTGAAAAAATACAAAATTATAAATTAAATGATAAATCTTATGTTAATAATTATATTCATCTTAATGATTTAATTGATTGTTTAGATGAAAGCTTAACTATTAAACATTTTAATTTTATTTCTTGTAAATTAATCGATGATAACTATTTTTTATTAAATAATGATTTTTTATAATCATTATTATTTTTTTATTTTTTTATTTTTTTATTTTTTATTATTTTATTTTTTTTTATTTAAAAAAAAATTTAGTTTAATAAAATAATTATAAATAATTTAAAATAAATATATAAATAAACAAATAAAATAAAAAATGTATAAATATTATAATAATAAATATAAAATTGGAATAATATGTTTTATAATATTAATAATAATATTAGTAATATTTTTAATATATAGAAAAACAAATAAAAAAGAAAATTTTGAAGAATATACGTCACAAAAAGATGCGATAGAATATAGAAAAAAAACAAATACAATAGGCGACCCTTTTATAATGAAAAGAAGAGCTGGAGAAATAATAGATATAGAAAAACAATTTGATAATGTAGAAATATATGATAATGATTATGATTTAAAAAATGGATTAACTGGATACGATAAATGTTTGATAGATGAAACAAATAAAGCTTGTGTAGAATATGGATTAACCGGTATCACAACCGGATTTAAATAAATATAATAAAATTTAAAAAAAAATAATTAATAAATATATATTTTTAAAATTTATTAAAAAAATATTTTTAATAAAAAAATAAATAAATAATAAAATAAAAAAAAAGAATAATTAATAATATTTCTTTTTAAATTTTTTAAGGATTAATAAGAAGATAATACAAATGATAAGACTATAAACGACTAATTGGTTAGATGTTATTTTAAAATAATTAGCGATTTGGAATTTATAAAAAATAATAACACCTAAAATAATGAATGTTAGAATTTGAAATAAAGTGATATTATCAATATCTTCCATTTAATTAAATAAAATAATTTTAAGAATATAATATAAATTTATTTTTTATATATATAAAAAATATAAAATATATATAAAATATAATAATTGATTTTATTTTTATAAATTAAAAATGAGTAATAACACACAAACTAACACTACCGCACCGGTTGAAAATGAAAAAGATACAAAAATTAATGAATTAAATGAAAAAGTTGAACAAAAAGATAATGAAATAGATAAAACAAAAGAAAAATTAAATAAAACAACAATAGCCTTAGTTGTTTTTATATTTTTATTAATTATAATAGTTTTAATATTTGTAATAGCTTTAATAGTAGCATCTAAAAAAAATAAAATACCTGAAAAACAAAGTTTAATAAAACAAATTCAACAATCTCAACAATCTCAACAAATACCACCTCCACCACCTCTTACACAAAAACAAAATGGTGGTGGACAAAATTATAGAATTGTAGGTGGTAAAAAATTTTATAGAAGATATAATTAATTCTTTTTTCTTTTTATTTTTTTTATTTTTTTTATTTTTATTTTTATAAAAATAATTTTATTTATATTTCTAAATTATCTATTAATTTATTCAAATCCTTTATTTTATCTTTTATCTCTTTAATTATTTTCTTTATATCCTCTTCTTTATCCTCATATATTATTTCTTCTTCTTTTATATATTCTTTATTTATATCTTTATCATCATCATTTATATCTTTATCATCATCATCATTTATATCTTTATTATTAGTTAAATTAAAAGGAATAAATTGTTCATCTTCGATTTTAATATTTTTAATTTTAGAAGATTTATTTAAATCAATATCATCGGTTAGAATAGATGAAGAAGAAGCAGTAGTTAATTCTTCATCATCATTTAAATCATCATCATTATCATCATTATCATCATTAACATCATCGAAACTTAAAGTATCGCCGATAGTTTTAATAAGAAGTTTATTATTTTTATCGATAGGTTTAATAATTTTTAATTTATTATGAACGTCATTTAATTTAATTTTATTATCATCATCTTTAGAGGAAGATAAAGTAGAAGTATCAATACTTGATAAATCACTTGAATGTTTAGAAGGATAAGATGGAGAAGATGGAGAGATAGAAGATAAAGGATTTTTAGGAAGGATATTATTAGAAGTAGGGATTTTAATATTTTTTAAATTTTGATTAGGGAAATCAATAATAATATTATCAAAGAAAATATTACCTTTAAATTTTTCATTAGTTTTAATAAAAGAATATTTATTATTTTTATTACATTTAATTATAATATTATCAATTTTATATTTGAATAAATTATTTTTTATTTTTTTATCATTTAATTTAGAAAATATAATATTTTCATCATCATCTAAAATAAAAGATAAATTAAAACTAAAAATATTAATTTTTTTAATAAAAGGAAAACAATTAATATTTTTAAAACCAAATTTAATACCTAAATTAAGATTAGATAAATCATTAAAGAAAGAATTTTTAAAATATATTCTATCTAATGTTTCTTTTTTATCTTTAGTTTTATATTTTAAAGAATAATCTAAATTTTTATTATATTCTCTTAAAACTGAACAAATAATATTATTTTTTAATATATTATGATAATCATTTATTTTTTCTTGTTCATAATTAATTATATAATATGTTAAAGAATTTAAAAATATATTTAATAAATTTATTCTATTATAATATTTATTATTAATATATATAATAGGATTATCGTATTTTGTTATAATTTGAAATGGATATGTATATTTTTTAAAATATTGTAAAGATTTAAATATTGGATGATAATCAAAAAAATTTAAAAATATCTCTTTATAATTTTCTTCATCTTCTATATTTAAATTCTTCCATATATTATCTTTATATATTAATATATATTCATTTATTAAACAATAATAATTATTTTCTAAATCATTAATATTTAAATATTTTATATTTTCCATTTTTTTATTTATAAACTCTCATTATAAATAATACTATAATTAAAAATATTTTTTTTTAACATTATTTTATTTTTTTATTTTATTTTTTTTTATTTTATTTTTTTTTATTTTTTATTTTTTATTTTTTATTTTTTATTTTTTATTTTTTATTTTTTATTTTTTATTTTTTTTATTTTTTTATTTTATTTTTTTTTATTAAATTTACGTGCTTTTAATTCTGCTATTATTTCTCTTAATCCATTTTTCTTTTCTTCTTCTTTAAATTCTCTTTTTATATATACATATTCTTCTTTATCACTTTCTTCACCTATTTCATCTTCCCATTTTATTTTCTTATTTTCTATTTCTTTTTCATCTTTATCTTCTTTCATATCATTATCAAAATAATCATTTATTCTTTTTGTTATTCTTATTTGTATATCATTATATGTTTTAAATAATTCTTCATCATATTTTTTTATTTCTTTTTCTTCTTTTTCTTCTTTATCTTCCTCTTTTCTCTCTTCTTTTATATCTTCTTTATCTTTTATATATTCTTTTATAGGTTCATCTTTAATTTCATTTATTTCTTTAATAGGTTCATTTTCTTTTATATCTTCTTTTTTAGGTTCATTTTCTTTTATATCTTCTTTATCTTTTATTTCTTCTTTTATAGGTTCATTTTCTTTTATATCTTCTTTATCTTTTATTTCTTCTTTTATAGGTTCATTTTCTTTTATATCTTCTTTTATAGGTTCAATATCTTTTATTTCTTCTTTTTTAAGTTCATTATCTTTTATATCTTCTTTTATTATTTCTTTATTATCTTCAATCATAGGGTTTTTAGTTATAGGTTTTTTATTTTTTGAATTATTTTTAAAATTAAAAATAGTTTGGAATTTTAATTTTGGTCTAATTGTATATCTTCTTTTATTATTCTTTTTTTGTTCTTCTCTTATACTATTTTTTTCTTCTTTAATTTCATCTATTTTTTCTTTAGGTTCATCTTTAATTTTATTTATATCCTTTATAGGTGTATCTTTAATTTCTTCTATTTCTTCTTTAGGTGTATCTTTAATTTCATCTATATGTTTATTTTCTATTTTTTCTATTTCTTCTTTATATTCATCTATTTGCTTTATAGGTATATCTTTAATTTCATCTATTTCTTTAATAGGTTCATCTTTAATTTCATTAATTTCTTCTTCTATAGGTTCATCTTTAATTTCATTAATTTCTTCTTCTATATGTTCATCTTTATTTTCATCTATTTCTTTTATAGGTTCATCCTTAATTTCATCTATTTCTTTTATAGGTTCATCCTTAATTTCATCTATTTTTTTTATAGGTTCATCCTTAATTTCATCTATTTCTTTTATAGGTGTATCTTTAATTTCATTTGTTTCTTTTATAGATATATCTTTAATTTCATCTTTTTCTTCTATATGTTCATCTTTAATTTCATCTTTTTCTTCTTTTATATGTTCATCTTTAATTTCATCTTTTTCTTCTTCTATATGTTCATCTTTAATTTCATCTTTTTCTTCTTCTATATGTTCATCTTTAATTTCATCTATTTCTTTAATAGGTTCATCTTTAATTTCATTTATTTCTTCTTTAGGTTCAACTATTTCTTTAATAGGTGTATTATTAAATTCATCAATAATTTCGATAGGTTTAATATCATCTAAAGATTTAATAATAGGTGGTAAATCATCATCATAAATAGGTTCAGAAATAATAATATCATTATTAAAGGAATTATTAGATAAATCGATAATTAAGGTTTCATCGCATAAGGTTCCATTAAATGTAGATTTACGTTTAAAGGTTTTAAGATTAGAGTTAGGTTTAAAATTAGATACATTAATTTTTTTAATTTTATAATTACAGGTAGAATTATGTTTTTTATTTAAATAGAAAATAACATTTAATTCTTCATTATTATTTAAAAGAGTATAAACAGGATAGTTATTAAAATTAAAGACATTATGGATTTTATAATTACAGGTTAAATTAGAGAAACAGAATTTAATATTAAGATTAAGATTTTGGATATCATTAAGGATAGATTTTTTAAAATAAACTTTATCTAAGGTTTTATTTTGTTTAGTTTTATAAATCATAGAATAATCTTTATATTTATTAAATTTTCTAATAGTAGTGCATAAAATATTTTTTTTTAATATATCAATATATGTTATTAAAAGATTTCTTTGATATTTAATAATATAATAAGTTAAAGCATTAAAAAAAAGATTAATATAACAAATAATATGATTAAATTTATGATTAGTATAAACTAATAAACCTTTATTTTGGAAGTTATCATCTTTAATACATTTAGAATATTGAAGGTTTTTTAAATCATCAATATCAAAATAATCAAAGAAATTTAAATGAAGAATTTGAACATCTTTAGATGAACCACCAAAATTTAAATACTGCCATAAATTTTTTTTATAAAATTGAACATATCTATTTAATAAACAATATTGATTATTATTTATATCTGTAATTTTTATTATTTTAGAATTTTTACCATTCATTTTTTATTGTTATTTATATTAATTATTGTAAAAAAAATAAAATAATTATAAAAAATATATTTTCATATTTATAAAAATTGAAAATTTTAATATATTATAATTAATTATATTAATATATAAATTATATTTTTTTTTCTCTTTTTTTTTCATTTATTATTTCTTTTTTTTCTTATGGATACTGAACAAGTCGAAATCTCACAAGTTGAACAATCAATTCAACAAAATCAACCTCAAGAAACTATTATAAAACAAGAAGAACATATTGAAGAAATACATAAAGAACAAAATGATGATGAACAAGAGGATAAAATAGAAGAAAAAGAAGAGAAACCAAAAGAGCCGGAACAAAGAAAAAATATATCATTTGAATTATATCCAGCGCCAGAAGAGAAAATAAAATTAACATTTACGACAGAAGAGGAGATGATAAATTATATATCATCAACAAAAATAATATATGATAAAATAACAAAAAAATATGATGAAAGACATAAAATAGATTTTGGAGAAGGATTTGATTTTGATAATCTTACTCAAGAACAAATAGAAGATACAAAACAAAAAATTGGAGAAAAAATATATGAAAAAATTATGGAAATGTTTGATGATGATGAGGCACGATGGGGAAAATTAACCGGAATGTTAATAGAGAGTATAGAATTAAAAGAACTTAATAATATTATTTCATCTGATAAATTACTTACTGAAAAAATTTTAGAAGCTAATAAATTCTATAATGAACACGTTAATCTATTGGAAAATCAAGAAACACCACAAGAACAACAACAAGAACAACAAGAACAAAAAGAAAATGAAGATAAAGAAAAGAAGGAAGAAAAGGAAGAACAAAAAGAAGAAAATGGAGAATTAAGAGAAGATGAAAATGAAAAAATTATAATACCCGAACTTCCTAAAGTATGTGATGAAAAAACACACGAAAATATAAGTGATGATGTTATTGATGAAGATGAAGAGAAAAAAGAAACGAAAGAAAAATATAAATATACAGAAGAAGATATTAATAAGATTAGAGACTTTAAATTTGATTTACAGAAAATTCCAGAAGATAATGTTTCAGCTTTCCTTAAAATTATTAAACCTTTCCAAAAACCTATTCCAGTTAAATATCTTACATTCTTTTTATATCAATATATTAATACTAATAAAAGAAAAAAGACTAATGCTTTTAAATTCTATGAATATATTTTAGAATGTTTTATTGAAGAAGTGATTAGAGTTATTGAAGAAAATTTACGTTTTAATGCTTTAGATTTTCTTATAAATACTTTAATTTATGAAGATGAAGATGGTGATAAATGTATAAAATATTGTAATTGTGTTAATTTTATGGTTCAAAGTGTTTATTTCAAACAATTAGCCGGAAGCACAGAATTTATTAATGAAATTGATGATATTGAAGCAGTAATGGTTGATAAAGTTAATAAAAAAAATCAACATCAAAAATATAGTTATTAACTCTTCTTTTTTATTCCTCTTATTTTATTTTTTTTAATTTTTATTTTTTAATTTTTTAATTTTTTAATTTTTATTATTTTTTTATTTTTTTATTTTTTTTATTTTTTAATTTTTTTATTTTATAAAATAAAAAAATGATTTATAAATAATAATAAAAATAAAATAAAATAATATATAAAATAAATAAAATGAATAATAAGGAGAGAATAATATTAAAATATAAATTTATACACGAAATAAATAAAGAACAATTTGAACAATTATATAAAATAGTATCAAACGAAGAAATAATGAAATGGATAGGAAATGGAAAAATATGGACAAAAGAGAAAATAATGGAATTAATGAAATACAGCAAAGAAGATTTTAATAATAATTTTAAAATATCAAAATATTTATATAATGTAGTATTACATAAAAATAATGTTATTGGTTTAATAGGATTACATCCTTATAAAATTAATAATAATTCTATACAAATAACATTATTATTATCAAAAGAATATCAAGGAAAAAAATTATCAAAAAGATTATTAAATAAAATAATATTATTAAAAAAAAAATATTTTAATAAATATGATTTATATTATATTTATAAAAAAACAAATAATAAATCAGGTTATGTTATTTTAAATAATAATCTTAATTTAAAAAAATGTAATGATACTAAATTTAATAATGAAGATTATTTTGTTTATCAAATTATTTAATTATTTTTATTTTTTTATTTTTTATTTTTTTATTTTTTTAATTTAAATTAAATTAAATTTAATTTAAATTTAATTTATAAAAATTTATATCTAAATTTTTAAACTTATATTTAAATATATAAACTTACATCTAATTATTTAAATTTATATCTAAATCTTATAAATTACATCTAAATCTTTAAATATACATCTAATTCTTTAAATTTACATATAAATCCTTATAAATTACAACTAATTCTTTAAATTACATCTAAATTTATAAACTTACATATAAATCTTATAAATTACATCTAATTTTTTTAAATTACATCTAATTTTTTAAATTACATCTAATTTTTAAACTTATATCTATTTTTATAATATTACATATAAATCTATAAATTTACATATAATTCTTATAAATTACATCTAAATATATAAACTTACATTTAATTCTTTAAATTACATCTAAATCTATAAATTTTAATACTTACATCTAAATATATAAATTTACATCTAATTCTATAAATTTACATCTAAATTTATAAACTTATCTATAAATCTTATAAAATACATCTAAATATATAAATTTTAATACTTACATCTGAATATATAAATTTACATATAAATTTTTTAACTTACAACTTTTTTTTAAAATACATATAATTTTTATAAATTATATCTAATTATTTAAATTATATCTAATTTTTTAAAATACATATAATTTTTATAAATTATATCTAAATATTATAAATTACATATAATTATTTAATCTTATATCTATTTTTATAAATTTACATCTAATTTTTTAAATTATATCTAATTTTTTAAATTATATCTAATTATTTAAACTTACATATAAATCTTTAAATTATATCTAAATCTATAAACTTACATATAAATCTTTAAATTATATCTAATTCTTTAAATTTACATCTAATTTTTATAAATTATATCTAATTCTTTAAATTTACATCTAAATCTTATAAATTAATCTAAATATATAAATTTACATATAATTCTTTAAATTACATCTAAATCTATAAATTTACATATAATTCTTTAAATTACATCTAATTATTTAAACTTACATATAATTCTTTAAATTACATCTAAATCTATAAACTTATATTTAAATTTATAAACTTACATCTAATTTTTAAACTTATATCTAATTCTATAAATTTACATATAAATCTTTAAATATACATCTAATTCTTTAAATATACATCTAATTCTTTAAATTACATCTAAATTTTTAAATTTACATCTAATTCTTATAAATTACATCTAAATCTATAAACTTACATCTAAATCTTTAAATTACGTCTAAATATATAAATTTACATATAAATATTATAAATTATATATAATCATTTAAATTATAAAAACAATAATTTAAAAATAAAAAAAAATATTTTTAATGATTAATTATATTTATAAATATAATAATTAAGATATAAAGCAAAACAAACCCAAATAAGATAAGGTAATTGAATATAAGCAGCATTTTTATTAATTTTTTGATATTGATAAATCATAAAAATAATAGATAATAATAATAAAATCATAATAATTAAACCACCTTTAATATTTTTATTTTTATAGAAAATATAAATCCAAGATATATTTAAAAATAATTGTATTAACATAATAATTAAAGCTTTTTGTTTATTATTTTTAGATGTATCACTATAATAAATTTTAATATAAGAATAAATCATTAAAGTATATAAAATAGGCCAAACAATTTTAAAAACATTACCATTAGGTGTTAATTTAGATTGTTTTAAATTATCAATATAATCATTATTATATAAATTAGACATTTTAATAATTAAAAATATGTTGTTATATAAATATGTTTTATAATAAAATTTATTTAATAAAAAAAATATTATAAAAAAAAATAAAAAATTATATTTTATCAAAAATATTTAAAGTTTTATAATCAGGAATATTAATAAGATTTTTACAATTTAAAATTTTTAAAGTAGTTAAATTAGGTAAAATATTATCTTTATTATATTCTTCAGGATTAGGTAAATATTTTAATTTTTTACAATTATTAATAATTAATGTTTTAAGATTAATAAAATTATCAATACTTATAATATTTTTACAATTATTTAATTCTATATATTCAATATTTTTTAATTTATCCGCATAATCAAAATTATCATTAACATAATTATTTAAAACTATTTTTTTTAAATTAATAAGATTACTAAGACCATTTAATTCAAATTCTTCAAAATTAGAATTATTAATATATAATTCTTTAAGATTAATTAAATTTCCAAAATAAAATAAATTACTAAAATATGTAAAATGATAATTATTTAATTCTAATATTTTTAAATTATTACATTTTTTTATTTCATCAATAAAATTTTTATATATATCATCTAAAAAATCTAAATATCTATCTTCAGGTAAATTTCCTAATATTATTTCATATGAATTTTGAATATTTATAATATTATTATAATAAAATTTTTTACATTCATCATAATTAAAATTAAAAATTATTTTATCTATTTTAGAATAATTCGTAAATTCAAATATATGTGAAAAATATCTCGAATATCTATATTCATCATAATTATCATCATTTATATCTTTTTTTCTAATTATTCTCTTATAAATATTATCAGTTATTACTTTTAAAATATTATTATCTTCATCAGTTAATATTATTGTTATCATTTTTTAATTTAATTTTTAATTTTTACTTTTTTTAATATTATTTAATTATTATTATAATTAATAATTAATAAATAATAAATAATAAATAATATAATAAATAAATAAATTAATTAAAATTCTATATCAATTTTTATATAAAATTGAATAAATAAAATTATAAAAAAAATAATAATTAATAAATAATAAAAAATGGAAGATAATAAAATGATTAAAATAAATCAAATATATAATAATATAAATATTAGTTTTAATATAAAAGAAAATGAAGAATTAATAAATAAAATAAAAGAAATAAAATTAGATATAATAATAACAAAGATATATAATATGATTTATTATATAATAAAAAATAGAAAGATAAATATAAATAAGAAGAATAATTATATAAATATAATATTTAAAGATAATAAAGAAGAAAAAATAAAATTAAATGTTAAGAAATCATTGAAAAATATTTATAATATTTCTTTTAAAGAAAATATTAATATAGATAATATAAATGAATTTATTGTTTTTATAAATTTAGATAAAAATATTAATATAAATGATAATGATAAAGATATAAAACAATTAGATTATATATTTAATAAAATAAATGATTTTGAAAATACATTAAATAAATTATTTGTATTAGATATAGAAGATATATTACAATTTATAAATAATTATGAATTATATATTTATTGTTTTGATGAATTTTTAAAAAATTATGCTAAACATCATTATTTTAAAACATTTAAAAAAGATAAAGATATAAATGATTTAGATATGAGTTTATATATAGAATTTGAAAAAATAAAAAATATAGATAAATTAGAATTAGAATAATAAATAATATTATAATAAAAAATATTAAAATAGAATTATACGAAATATTAAAATAAAATTATATGAAATAAAAAATGATTATAATTAAAAAATGAAAAAAATTATTTTTTAAAAATATTTATAAAAAATAATTTAAAATTTTTTTTAAATAAAATAAAAATAAAAAATGGAAGAAGAAAAATTTATAAAAATAGAATATTTAGATAAACATATAAATATAAATTTTAAATTAATAAAAGAAGAATATAAAGAAAAAATAAAAAATTTAGAAATAAATATATTTATTTTATATATTTATAAATTATTAAACTATTTAATAAAGAATAAAAATAAAAAAATAAAAATTTCAGAAAAAAATAATTTAATAAGATTTATATTAAATGATAATAATAAAAAAGATATTGATATTAATTTAAAATATTCATTTTTTAAAAAAGATATTAAATTAGATTATAATAATATTCAATATTTAAATAATATTGATATATTTAAAATTAATGAAATAAGAATATATTTATATTTAAATATAGATTTAAATAATAATGATATAGAAATAAATTTAAATAAAGAATTTAATATTTTTGAAGATATTTATAATAAAATAATAAAATTAAATGTAAAAGATATAAAATTATTTTTAGATTATTATAAATATTTCATTTATGATATAAATAAATTTTTATTAGATTGTAATTTAAAAGATTTTAATAATTCTTTTTAAATTTTAAATTTTATATTTTTATTTTAAATTAAATAAAAATTAAAAAATTAAAAAATATTTTTAAATAAAATATTTAATAATAATCAATATTATTTAGAATGATATTATTAGATAGATTAAAACCAGAAACAGAAAAATCATTAATATCATTAATATCAATCATAAAATTAGTATAATGTGTATCATTATTATTTTTATCAATAATATAATATTTTAATTTATTATCATCATTATCATCATTTTTATTTAAGTTATTATAATTATGTTTATTATCAATATAATCTTTAATGACTTTAACATCAAAATCAATAACACAATTATTAGATTTATCTATAATACATAAATTATTAATATTAAATAATATACCATTAATTTTAACACTATTAATTAAAATTGGTTCATCATTTAAATAATTATAAATTAAAAAATAATAATAATTATCTTCCTTATTTAAATAATAAATAGAATGTTTATTATAAAAAATATCTTTGAAATCATCAATAGAATTAAATTTAGAAATATTATTTGGTGTTAATTTTTCTATATGTATATTATTTTGTGAATTAAGTTTATATCCTAATTCTTCTATATTATATATTTTATTATATATTGATATCATTTTTATCTTTATCTTTATTTATTATTATTTTTATTTATTAAATATAAATTATATATTTTTAATTATTATAAATTAAAATAATTTATTATTTTTTTAATCATTTTTTTTATTTTAAATATAAATAAAAAAAAATAATAAAATTAAATAAATAAAAAATAAGA
>Ga0310694_10001233_pt1 | contig 29733 bp, 20 predicted proteins | sample 174DNAGHGhighgp2_FD_203884 | JGI IMG/M metagenome (GOLD analysis project Ga0310694, IMG submission 203884) | Sheep rumen microbial communities from Palmerston North, Manawatu-Wanganui, New Zealand - 1742 DNA GHGhigh gp2 (v2) (version 2) | ecosystem: Host-associated > Mammals > Digestive system...
AAGGTTGATGCAGCATTGTCGAGTTTTGGCCTTTCGCGTAGTTCGGCCATAGCTATTTATACAGGCCAAGACAATTACACATATTTAGCTGGTAATACCACTATAAAAGAATGTACATTCCTGCTGTTTAGTGATGGAAAAGCTGTTGCAGTTTGCTGCCAGACATATCAGGAGGCTCCTGGTGAAGAGATTAGCTGGGGAAATAGTTGCTGCGGTTATGGTTCATATACCAAAATCGGTGATGAGTATACACTCACTTTGGAAAAATACTCTAATGGCTCGCAAGCGCAAACGGCAAGCACAGACCTTTCTTATAAAATAGTAGTCTCAAATGGTAGAGTAACCAGTTTCTTCGATGGTCAATATTCAACAGTTTATTTCAAATGAGTAATGAACCGTGTTTGGCAGTAAGCAATTGTATAATTAACACACAATAATTTAAAACACTAAACAACAATGAATCTGAAAGGAACAAAAACCGAGGCCAACCTGCAGGCCGCCTTTGCCGGCGAATCGCAGGCACGCAATAAATATACTTACTACGCGTCGAAAGCCAAGAAAGACGGCTACGTGCAGATTGCCAACATTTTTGAGGAGACGGCTGCCAACGAGAAGGAGCACGCCAAAATCTGGTTCAAGCTGCTGCACGACGGCGCTGTGCCAAGCACCATCGAGAATCTGAAAGACGCTGCCGACGGCGAGAACTACGAGTGGACCGATATGTATGCCAAGTTTGCCGCCGACGCCCGCGCCGAGGGTTTCGACAAGATTGCCACACTGTTTGAGGAGGTGGGCAAGATTGAGCGTGAGCACGAGGAGCGCTACCGCAAGTTGTTGGCCAACATTGAGGGCGGTCTGGTCTTCTCGAAAGACAACGACACCATTTGGCAGTGCTCGAACTGCGGTCACATTGTGGTTGGCAAAAAAGCACCCGAGGTTTGCCCCGTCTGCGACCATCCGCAGTCGTATTTCCAGGTGAAAGCGGAAAATTATTAGTTATTTAGGAATTAGGAATTAGGAATTAGGAATTAGGAATTAGGAATTAGGAATTAGGAATGGTGTTGGGTATTAGTGATGGAATTTAGGCATTAGGCACTAGGCATTAGTGGTTAGAAATAGGTAATGTGTTAAATTTCTAAACCTTAACCGATTCACCAGATAAACAACAGAACAGACTTTAAATTCAATAAATCTTTAAAATTCTTTCGGTTATGAAGAAGAAATTTGTTTGTCCGATTTGCGGATTTGTGTATGAAGGCGAAGAGGCACCAGAGCGTTGCCCACAGTGTAAACAGCTTGTTGCCGGCAAATGGAAAGAGCTTGCCGCCGACGCTGATTTGAATTTTGTCACCGAGCACGTTCTTGGCGTTGCCAAAGACACCGACGACCAGATGAAGAAGGACCTGAACGCGCACTTTATGGGTGAGGCCACCGAGGTCGGTATGTACCTGGCAATGAGCCGCCAAGCCGACCGCGAGGGTTATCCTGAGATTGCCGAGGCTTTCAAGCGTTACGCTTTTGAAGAGGCCGAGCACTGCGCCAAATTTGCCGAGCTGCTTGGCGAGGTTGTATGGGACACCAAGACCAACCTCGAGAAACGTATGCACGCCGAGGCCGGCGCCTGCGAAGACAAGATGCGCATTGCCAAACGCGCCAAAGAGCTCAACCTCGACGCCATTCACGACACCGTTCACGAGATGGCCAAAGACGAGGCCCGTCACGGACAAGGCTTTGCCGGATTGTTCAAACGCTATTTTGGAAAGTAATTGATAATTAGGCAATAAACGAAAGGGCGCAACTGTCGATTGGCGGTTGCGTTTTTTTTATCTAATTGGTGAATTGGTGAATTGGTGAATCGGTGAATCGTTTAATCGGTGAATTGGTGAATTGGTGAATCGGTGAATTGTTTAAAGTTTAACAGGTTTAAACGATTTGCTGTTGAACGGGTTGAAAATGATTTGACTACGGAATCGGACGCGGCACGCCACGTCCCTACAACCCCCAACACCAAATTAATTGTTAATTGTTAATTATTCATTGTTAATTGTTTACGTTTTTCCCAACACCGAAACACTCACTTCTCCACAATCACAAAAACATCCTCGTTGTCTTTCTTCATCAGGTATTGCTCGCGGGCGAATTTTTCGAGGTTCTCGTCGTCGGTTTCGAGCTCGTGAGTGCGCTGAATATCGTTGGCGATTTTCTGCTCGTAATACTCCTTTTTCGCTTTCATCTCGCGCAGGTTGCGTTTGTTCGAGATGCGGGTGAGCAGGTTGTTCTGGTCGAAAAACAGAATCCACAGCAGAAAAATGAGGCTGGCTATAACGTATTTGTTTTTCAGCCTTTCAAGAATTTTTATCAGTTTCGGATTTAGTTCCATGCCGCGTTCACGTTTTTTCACCCACAAATGTATCACCTTTTTTAAAACTTTCCGTTGGTCGGACTGCCATTTTTGCAATAGTCAAATACACAGTTGTTTTCTTTTTTGTACTTTCGCAGAATAATACTATTAGAATTGTCAAAAATCCAACATCATGATAAAACGATTTTTAACGTTTGTCGCGCTCTGCCTGACGGTTTCGGCAAGTCTGGCGCAGGACAAAAACTTCAAAACATGGTTTCAGACGGCGCAGGAGTATATGCTTTACGAGCAGTATGAAGATGCTCTGAAACAGTATACTAAGATTGAGAGTCACGGGCAGCTCAACTCCAATGTGGCGTTCAGCATGGGCATTTGCTACATGAACATTGCCAATCAGGTTGAGAACGCGGTTCCATATTTTGAGAAAGCTGTTCAGAACACCAGCGCCACTTACAAGGAGGGTAACTATAAGGAGACAACATCGCCCGAGGAGGCGTGGTTCTATCTGGGCAAGGCCTACCGCCTGCTTGGGCAGTACACTAAGGCCATCGATGCCTACCGCGAGTTCAAGGCAAGGCTGAATGCGTCAGACCTTTACTATCAGGATTTTCTGACGTTGCAGATTGAGTCGTGCGGCAACGCCCAGCGAATGATTGCCAATCCTATCAGCATAAATAACGAAAAAACCGGTTTTGCTTTAGATGCCGAGTGCTATTTCCCGGCCGTGTCGGGCGATGAGAAGTCGGCCGTGTTCACCTCTTATCAGAAGGTGCGCGACAATGGCACCGAAGACTATTTCGAGCTGATTTTTTACACCACAAAAGACGATAACGGAAACTGGTCGACACCCGTCGATATTACCTACGATATTGCCTCCGATGGCAATTTCTCGACCGCATCGCTGTCGTACCATGGCGATATGATGATTCTCTACCGCGATGACTTTGGCAACGGCAACCTCTATTATTCGAAACTTGAAAACGGCAAGTGGTCGGAGATTAACAAGTTCCCGAAAAATATCAACTCAAAATATAACGAGACGCATGGCAGCTTGTCGAAAGACGGCAAGACGCTCTTCTTTGTGAGCGACCGGCCGGGCGGCCAAGGTGGAAAGGACATCTACCGCTCGCTAATCGACAAAAACGGCAACTGGGGAACGCCTGTCTGCCTGTCGTACATTATCAACACGCCGTTTGACGAGGAGGCCGCTTTTCTGGCCGACGACGATGTGACTCTCTATTTCGCTTCGGAGGCACACTCAACCATGGGCGGTTTCGATATTTTCAAAAGCGTGGTCGACAACCTCGGCAACTGGAGCTCGCCGCAGAACCTCGGCTATCCGATAAGCACACCTTACGACGATGTGTTCTACAACCCTGTGGGCGATGGCTCGGTGGGCTATATGGACCGCGTGCCCGAAACCGGCGGAATGAAGGAGATGCGCCGAATATCGCCTCCGGCCCGCTACACACCGGCATCGGCGCCAGTGATTGCCGAGACCTACACGCCCGAACCCGAACCATCGTACACCGCCGAGCCGGCAGTCGGCACCGAGCCTGCGGCTGAGCCGGAACCGGTTGCCGCAGCGCCAACCTATCCGAGCGAGTATCATCTGACGGGCAGACTGTCGCTGCAGGATAACAAAGACCTCAACCAGTCGTTCTATCTGCATGTGGCTGATGGCGCAGGCAACGTTCTGGCGGCTCTTAGTCCCAATCCGGCCAACGGCGAATTCAAAACAACGCTCAAACAGTCGGGCAGCTACAAGCTGACGGCTTACGGTGATGGCTACGAACCAGCCGAGGCCTACATCTACATCTCGCCCTACGAGATGAACCCCGAAGTGCAGACATCGCTCACCATGGTACCGAAGGCCGTGAGCACAGGCGAGTACTACTCAATCAAGAGCATTCTGTTCGACGATAACAGCTCGCGCCTGAACCGCGACGCACAGATTGAGATTGAGCGCATTGCCGCACTCATGCAGGCCAATCCCGACTTGAAACTCGAGGTTACCGGCAACACCGACGACCTTGGCACCGACGATTATAACCAGCGCCTGTCGGTTATGCGTGCTCGTGAGGTGGTCAACTATCTGACAAAGAAAGGAATATCGGAAAGCCGTCTGGTGGCCAAGGGCTTGGGCAAAACCAACTTCATAGCCATCAACCAAAACCCCGATGGCAGCGACAATCCTGAGGGCCGCGCCCTGAACCGCCGCGTCGATATGAATGTTCTGAATCCGACTAATGCCAACATCACCGTCGAGGGAATCTACGTTCCCGACGAGCTGAAATACAAGAAACAGCTTACATACACCATTTGGATAACCGAGTCGTCGAAGCCGATTTCGCCAGCTAAATTTAAGAATATCAACAATGTGTGGATTTTTGAGGCCGACGGAAAATACATGTACACTGTGGGCTTGTTCACGCATCAGGGCCAGGCCGTGCAGATGATGGGCGAGATTGTTGATGCCGGATTTGCCGATGCGCAGATTATCAGCAGTTTGGAGTATAACCAGTTGATACAGAAGGGCAGCAGTTTCTATAAATCGAAAATGGCCGACCCCGATGTGAACACCTACACCATTCAGCTGATGGCAACCAAACAGCCCGTCGCCAAATCGCGTTTCCGCGGGCTGTTCGATGTTGAGGAGCACCTTGGCGACGATGGTTACTACCGTTACACCTGGGGCGAGTATATCGGCAAAACATCGGCCAAGCAGGCGCTCGACGATGTTATGGCCAAGGGCTTTGTCGACGCCTTTGTGGTAAGCGCCGAAAAGTTCCAATAGCCGCCGCTGATGCTCGAGAATGACTGCATAAAACTCCGTGCGGTTGAGCCGGAAGACATTGATTTCCTGTACCGTTGCGAGAACGATACAGACCTCTGGCGTTATGGCACAACAATGGTGCCCTATTCGCGATTTGCCATCAGGCAGTATATTTCCGAATCGCAAAACGACATTTTCACCGATCGGCAATTGCGTCTTATGATTGTCAGAAAAGACACAGGCGCAGTTGTTGGCACTATCGATTTGTTCGATTTCGACCCGTTTCATCAGCGCGCGGCGGTGGGAATAGGTATTGTCGAATCGGCTAACCGACAGCAGGGATTTGCAACGCAGAGCCTGCAACTGCTTGTTGAGTATAGTTTCGATTTTCTGCACCTGCACCAGCTTTATTGCACGGTTGCCACCGATAATGAGCCGAGCCTGCGTCTTTTTGAGAGTGCCGGTTTTGTTCGCTGCGGTCTCCGCAAAGAGTGGATTAAAACCGCCGACGGCTATGCCGACGTGGTGGAGTTGCAGTTGGTTAACAGCCGAGGTTGAGGACAGAGTGCGCCATGGCACGTCTCTACGACGATGCGCGGTTTTTAATTGCTCGCCCTGACGGGCGGAAATTTTACAAAATTTGGAGACAAAATTTTATAAAATTCTCTCAATCATTTTTTTGGGGGCTCTAACCAAACGAATCCAAATGAATTCCCCAAAAAATTGGTTTTTAGTTTGGGTAAGTTTGGTTAGAGAAAACGCCCCGAAGGGGCAATTCACACATAGCCCAAGGCAAGCGAAGCGGCGCCTTGGGTATTGTTGCCAACAACGGAAACCGGCGCCCTGAAAGGGCAACTCGCCAACTTTCATTCTGCGCCTTCAGCGCGCCGGGGTGGTGTGGAAAACGCACACCCAACGTGCCGTTCGCTTCGCTCACTCTGCGTTGGGCTATAATGTTTTGCGCTTTCAGCGCGTTTTTAATTGCTCGCCCTATCGGGCGGAAATTGTAGCAAAATTTCATAATCAGTTTTTGGGGTGCTAACCAGACGGGCCCAAATGAATTCCAACGAATTTGGTTTTCGTTCGGATAATTTTGGTTAGAGAAAAATCTGTGAAAATCAGTGTTTTCTGTGTAATCAGTGCGAAAACAATCCGCTTGCGGATAGAATTCTGCTGGAATCGGAAAAAATCGGTTGGCTCAATTGCATATTTTGGAAAAATTATGCTCAAAATTCAAAAATTACTCCGGTTTCATTTTTCGTTTTCGGCTGTTTCTACTTAACAATAATCGGCGATTTTTACCCGATTTTCGCCGTTCGTTAAGTCAAACCCGCCGTTCGTTAAGTCGTCCTTGTTTTTTTGAGTGGAAAATTTGTCTTTTGAAAAAATTTTTACAAGCAAAGTGATTCGACAATGAAAACGCAAAATGGCATACGGCAATTCTCTGTAGAGACGCGACGCGCCACATCTCTACGACCATTGCGCCATGGCACGTCTCTACAAACGAAAAAAACGAAATCATTTTTATTTTATAAATCTTTTAAAATTAATTATTTATGAGAAGGATTAAACAATTTTTCTTGACAGCGGCAGCGGTGCTTTGCAGCACGCTGACAACGTGGGCGGCTTACGACGGCAATCCACAAGCACCCGCACAAATTACGGCAGACAACTATGGAATCTACGGCTTCACCGAAGACAATTGGTCTGCATTCAGCGGCTACTACGCCATTTCCACAGCCGCAGAACTCTACGGCTTTGCCGAATTGGTAAACGGTGGAACAGTTTCTGCCAAAGCTGTTCTGACAGACAACATTGAGGTTAACAAGAATGTGCTTAACGACGATGGCACTCTCAACGGCTCACCAACTTACAGTTGGACACCGATTGGAACGTCAAGCAAAAAATATGCAGGCATATTCGACGGCAACAGCCACACCATTAGCGGCTTGTACTTTAATAATACAACCGACAATAACTACCCCGATGGGGGAAATTATGTTGGTCTGATAGGTAATGCCTATAACGCGACGATAAAAAACGTCGGGGTTATAAATTCATATATTAGCGGTAATTCCTATGTTGGCGGCATTTGCGGTTTTTATGGCAACCAAACCAACTGCTACAACACAGGAACGGTTTCGGGTTATTCCAATGTTGGCGGCATTTGCGGTAGACAAGGCACCCAAACCAACTGCTACAACACAGGAGCGGTTTCGGCGTCTTGTTGCATGGTCGGCGGTATATGCGGTGTCACTGGCACCCAAACCAACTGCTACAACACAGGAACGGTTACAGGTGGTCAGTATGTTGGCGGCATTTGCGGTGGTAATAGCACAATTACCCACTGCTACAACATAGGAACGATTTCGGGTTCTAGGGATGTTGGCGGCATTTGCGGTACACTTGGCACCCAAACCAACTGCTATTATTTAGAAGGCTGCGGCAGTAAAAACACTCTTGGTGTTTCTACCACAGCAGAAGAGTTTGCAAGCGGGAAAATAACATACCTTCTCAACGGCAGCACAAGCGAAGGCAACCTTGCGTGGTATCAAACACTTGTCGATGGCGGCGACGCATACCCTGTATTAGACAACACTCACGCTGTGGTATATACCACAGAGCCTTGTGTAACAGACAATTTCAGCAATACGGCTCTGGAACCTAAAAATCATAATTGGAACAGTTCCGGACAATGCACTGTTTGCGGTGCTTACCTATCTGCAACTCTTGTCACGGCAGAGAATTACAGCGGTTTAGGCCTTACGGCTGATTATGTCGGCTACTTCGCCATTTCCACAGCCGAAGGACTCTACAGTTTTGCCGAATTTGTAAACGGCGGAGCAAATGCTGCCAATGCCGTCCTCACTACCGATATTGTGGTAAACGAAAACGTGCTTAACGACGATGGCACACTCAACGGCACGCCAACTTACAGTTGGACACCGATTGGAACTAACGAAAGCCAATATCAAGGCACATTCGACGGCAACGGCCACACCATTAGCGGCTTGTATTTTAATAATACAACTGACGGCAACTACCCCGATGGAGGAAAATATGTGGGTCTGATAGGCGTTGCCGATGGAGCGGAGATAAAGAACGTGGGAGTTATTGGTTCATATATTAGAGGTTATACGTCTTTCGGTGGCATTTGCGGCGTTGCTAGTAACTCAAACATAACCAACTGTTACAACACAGGAACGGTTTCGGGTCATATTAATACCAATGCTGCCGGTGGCATTTGCGCCAATGGTAAAACAACAACCATAACCAACTGCTACAACACTGGAAAGGTTACGGGTAGACGTAATATAGGCGGCATATGCGGTGTGGTTGGCACCCAAATCAACTGCTACTATTTGGAAGGCAGTTGCTCGGCAGGCGGTGGTGGCGTTTCGGCTACAGCCGAAGATTTTGCAAACGGAAAAGTAACCTGGCTGCTCAACGGCAGCACAAGCGGAAATGACAATGTGTGGCGTCAAACCTTTGGCGTTGGCGGCGACGCATACCCCGTGTTGGACAACACTCATGGCGTGGTATATGCTACGCAGCCGTGCCTTTCCTTCAGCAATGATGCGAGCAAAACTCATAAAGAACACCCGTCAACAGATGATGTGACTGGATACTGCACAGATTGCGGCCAATATACAGTTCAAGCCACTTTGGTAACCGAAAGCAACTACAGCAGTTTGAATCTTACAGCGGATTTTATTGACTACTACGCTATTAGCAGCGCCGCCCAACTCTATTGGTTTGCCGATTTGGTAAATAATAGCGAACCATCTGCAAATGCCGTCCTGACAGACAACATTGAGGTAAACAAAAACGTACTTAACGACGATGGCACACTAAACGGAACACCAACTTACAGTTGGACACCTATTGGAACAAACAGCAAAAAATATACAGGCACATTCGACGGCAACGGGCACACCATTAGCGGCTTGTATTTTGATAATACGACTGACGATAACTACCCCGCTGGAGGAAATAATGTTGGTCTGATAGGCAGAGCCGATGGAGCGGCGATAAAGAACGTCGGAGTTATTGGTTCATATATTAGAGGTTATAAGTGGGTTGGCGGCATTTGCGGATATAATTATAATGGCACCCAAACCAACTGCCACAACACAGGAACGGTTACGGGGTCTTATTATTATGTCGGCGGCATTTGCGGCGAATATGGCACCCAAACCAACTGCTACAACACGGGAACGGTTTCGGGTTCTTCTAGATATGTTGGCGGTATTTGCGGTAGTGATGGCACCCAAACCAACTGCTACAACATGGGAACAGTTTCGAGTTCTTCTTACTATGTCGGCGGCATTTGCGGCTATGCTGGCACCCAAACCGACTGCTACAACACGGGAACGGTTTCGGGTTCTTCTGGCGTGGTTGGAGGCATTTGCGGTTATAATGGCACCCAAACCGACTGCTACAACACGGGAACGGTTTCGAGTTCTTCTAACTATGTTGGCGGTATTTGCGGCCATGAAGGCTCACAGACGAACTGCTACTATCTGGCAGGTTGCGCGAAGGACGGAAACAACGTGGTGCAGTATGGCGTTGGCAATGAAATACGGGGAAAAACAACCGCCGACGTGGCTGACAAGACAACAGCGGCCACAGCCGAAGAGTTTGCAAGCGGAAAGATAGGTTACTTGCTCAATGGCAACAATAGCACCATTTGGCATCAAAACTTGTTTGCCGATGCCTTGCCCACACTCAATGATTCTCGCAATGTTGTTATGGGTTATGTTGAAGAAGATGATGCTGTTATAACAGTATATGGCAATTTGGTACTGACAACTAATTACGAAGTGGCTGCAGGCAAAACGCTCAGCGTACCTGCTGGAACAACGCTTACCACAACGGGTAATGCAGTAATCACCAACAATGGAACAATCATTTGCAACGGTACACTTGCGGGAAATAACCTTGCTGGCAACGGAACATTTATAACCAACCGTTTAAGTCTGTGCAGCATAAGCAATTTGAGCGAAAGTTATGTTTACAAAGGCTCTGCCTACACATTGGAAGACGGGCTTTCGGGAGTGGCAGTCAACACCACTATTATTTTAGGCAAAACCTTCACTCTGGACGCCACAATTTCACCTTCATATACCAACAACCGCAATGTCGGCACAGCAACAATTACTTGGACAAACACTGCCGATGAAAATGATATATTAAGCGGTCAGTTTGAAATTACGCCGAAAGATGTGGAACTTGTTTGGGGTGATGCCGAATTTATCTATAATGGCGCGGCGCAAGCACCAACAGCCACGGCCACGGGAATGGTTAATGGCGAAGAGTTGACTGTCAGCGTTTCAGGCGAGCAAACCAACGCTGGCACATATACTGCCACAGCAAGCATTTCGGATAACAACTACAAGTTGCCCGAAGTTGTTACAAAAGAGTTTACAATAGGTAAAGCCACACCTACTTACACTGCACCTGAAAACCTTTCGATTAAGTGTAACGAGTCTTTGGCAAATATCACTTTGCCCGCAGGTTTCGCGTTCGAGAATTTGAATGTGGAGTTGACCGAAGGCGATAACACCCTAACTGTAAAATTCACCCCCGAAGACACTGATAATTACAAGGTTGTAGAAGGCATTGAAGTGAAGGTGGTAAAAGCCGCGCACACTGCAGTTCCTGATGCCGCCGTGCCCGCAACTTGCACAGAATCAGGTTTAACCGAAGGCTCGCATTGTTCGGTTTGCAACGAGGTGCTTGTGGCACAAGAAGTTATACCTGCAGGTCACACCGTGGTAACAGACGATGCCATAGCCGCAACCTGCACCGAAACGGGTTTAACCGAAGGTTCGCATTGTTCGGTTTGTCATGAAGTACTTGTGGCGCAAAAAGAAATCCCTGCCGCCGGCCACAAAGCCGACAGCGTTGCCATTGAGAATATTGTTGCCGCAACTCGCACTGCCGCCGGCTCTTACGACTCGGTTGTCTATTGTTCGGTTTGCCGTGTTGAGCTGAGCCGCACTACTGTTGAGGTGCCGCAAATTGTGGCCGAGACAATCAAGCTGGCATCGAAACCCAACAAGGTTGAGTACAAGCAGGGCGAGGCACTCGACGTGAAAGGCGGCAAAATAACCATTGGCTACAGCGACAAATCGGCTGAGGATTACGAGATTCTAACCGGCTGGGTTAGCGACTTTAACTCAGAAAAGGTTGGAAAACAGACGCTTACTGTAACGTTCGAGGCTGTCAGCACAACGCTCACCACCACGTTCGATGTAACCGTCAGCGCCAAAGACGATGACAACACTGCCGTTGACGAAGATGCAGCCAACATGGTGAATATCTACGCATACCAGAACGTGATTGTGGTTGAAAATGCAACGGAAGAAATCAGCGTTTACAACGCAATGGGCGCATTGGTTTGCAAAGACGCGGCGCGCCACGCATCTACCGCCGACGGATTGGGTGCCCGCACCGAAATCCGTATCGATGGTACTGGCGTTTACATTGTGAAGGTTGGTGATGTGGCCAAACGCGTGTTTATTAATAGATAGAAAAACGGTGGCTCCGGCAACGGTGCTTCCGTTTCAAAAGAAAACGCTAATGCAGAATGAGTTAGCGTAAGTTTCCTCATGATGGGTCCGGGGCGCAAGTCCCGGGCTTTTTTTGTGTTGGGCAACTGCTGTTTTGTTGCTATTGCCAATCGGTTGTAATCTATAATCAGCACTAAAAAATCGGCAATCGGCCTGCGGAAATCGTCAAGAATCAATAGGTTATTATGTTGCAATAACTATTTTTAACCCGTTGTTGCTGCCGGTTTTGTTCCGGACTTCGCGAAAGCGGCAAAACAGCATTGAATTGTTAACCAGAAGTCCATCAGTGTTTTATGCGTAAGATTTTATTTGCAGTTGTTCTTGCGGCCGCAATGGCGGGCTGCTGCAACAATGGCCAGACGTCGGGCTCGGTGTCGTTCGACGATGTGATTAAGACGCGCCGCAGCGTGCGCAGTTACGATGCCACCAAAACCATCAGCGAGGCCGAGGTGCGCGAGTTGCTTGCAAGCGCTCAGGAAGCGCCGTCGTGGGCAAACCAGCAGCCCACCAAATACTATGTGGCACAGAGCGCCGCTATGGTCGACTCGGTGAAGAACTACATTGGCGGCAACCGCCGCAATGTTGAGGGCGCGCCGGTGCTCATTATCTCGACCTTCGAGCGTGGCAAATCGGGCTTCTTCCGCGACAATCCGGCCAACGAGCTGGGCGACCAGTGGGGCGCCTACGACAACGGCCTGGCCAACTGCTACCTGATTCTGAAGGCTCGCGCAATGGGTTTCGATACGTTGATTATGGGAATGCGCGACAGCGATGCTTTGCGCCGTCTGTTCGGAATTCCTGAAAACGAGACAATTACGGCAGTAATCTCACTGGGTTACCGCAGTGGTGAGCCGCGCCAGCCGCAGCACAGGAATCTCAACGAGATTGTTAAGTTCTTCTAACACGTCAACTCGCTGAAAATGTACAATTTCGAGGGTAAAGTGGCCGTTGTTACAGGCGGGGCGCAAGGCATTGGGCGCTGCATAGCCGACGAGTTTCGGCGCAGCGGTGCCAGCGTCTGCATAATCGACTGCCAGAAGGGTGACCATTTTGTTGGCGACCTGTCGGACAAACCCACGCTCGAGCGTTTCGCGCAAAGCGTTGTCGAAAAATACGGGCGCGTCGATTATCTGATAAACAACGCCGCCCCGCTGATGAAGGGCATCGGCGAGTGCACGTTTGAGGAGTTTCAGTATGCGCTGAGCGTTGGCGTAACCGCGCCGTTCTACCTGACCAAACTGTTTGCGCCTTATTTTGCCGAGGGTGCGGCCGTGGTCAACATCTCGTCGTCGCGCGACCGTATGAGCCAGCCGCAGACCGAGAGTTACACGGCTGCCAAAGGCGGCATTGCCGCGCTCACCCACGCCCTTGCCGTCAGCCTGGCCGGACGGGTGCGGGTCAATTCCATATCGCCCGGCTGGATTGACACAAAACAGATGAACTACACCGGTCCCGACGCCACACAGCAACTTGTGGGGCGCGTGGGCAATCCGGCGGACATTGCCAATATGGTGCTGTTCCTTTGCTCGGACAAAGCCGGCTTCATTTCGGGCGAAAACATCTGCATCGATGGCGGAATGACGCACCAGATGATTTACCACGGCGATTTCGGGTGGAGTTTTGAGGGTTGAGTGAAGTTTTGAATTGATTTTAAGGCCGTTCCAAGGTTTTGGGGCGGCTTTTGTTTTGTTTCCTTTTGCCCTTTCAGGGCGCTGGTTTGTGTGTGCGCTGTCAACCCAAGGCGCCGCTGCGCTTGCCTTAAACAAAAAACGTAAGCGTAAACGTAAAGTGGACGTGGCACGCCGCGTCCCTACAATCGCAACTTTAAACTTGTTAAACCCGTTAAACTTTAAACATTTTACCAATTAAACAATTCACCAATTCACCGATTCACCAGTTCACCGATTAAACGATTCACCATTTCACCTAAAAAATCCTATCTTCGCTCTGCTAAAAAACAAACAAAATGGCTGACAAAACGCTTTTCCTGCTCGATGCCTATGCGCTGGCATACAGGGCCTATTACGCTTTCATCAAGAGTCCGCGAATCAACTCGAAAGGGGTGAACACATCGGCGGTGTTCGGGTTTACCAACACGCTGCTCGAGGTGCTGCAAAAGGAGAACCCGAGCCACATTGGCGTTGTTTTCGACCCGCACGGGCCCACATTCAGGCACGAGATGTACCCCGAATACAAGGCCAACCGTGAGGCGATGCCCGAGGATATGCGCCAAGCCATTCCGCTAATCAAGCAAGTTATTGGGGCACTGCGCATTCCGGTTGTTCAGGTCGATGGCTACGAGGCCGACGACATTATCGGAACGCTGGCTCACAAGGCTGCCTCTCAAGGTTTTACGGTTTTTATGATGACGCCCGACAAGGATTACGCCCAACTTGTCCGCGACAATGTGTCGGTTTATAAGCCGGGGCGCTCTGGTGGCGACATTGAGATTTGGGACGCCGCCAAAGTGAAAGAAAAATTCGCCGTCACACCCGACCATATAATTGATTTGCTTGGACTTATGGGCGACACTTCGGACAACATTCCGGGCTGCCCAGGCGTGGGCCCGAAGGGTGCCGAGAAGCTGATTACCGACTTCGGCTCCATTGAGGGCATTTATGAGCACATCGATGAATTGAAAGGAAAGCTGAAAGAGAATATGGTTGCCTACCGCAGTCAGGTTGAGCTGTCGAAGGTGCTGGCAACAATCAACACCAACTCGCCGGTTGAGTTCGATGAGGCGGAATTTAAGCGCGAAGAGCCAGACAAGGAACAACTTGGGGCACTCTTCGCAGAGCTGGAGTTCCGCACAATGCTCACTCGCGCTATCAATTCGGCATCGCCAACTGCCTCAGCAACAGCAAAATCAAACGCCGCACCCATGCAGGGCTCGCTGTTCGACATGAGCGGCAACCCAGTGCAAGGCACATTGTTCGATTTAGACAATCCGCCAATGGCCGCCGCGCCTGCGCTAACTACAATAAAAGACGTGAAGCCAGACTACCGCATTGCGCAAACGGCCGATGAGCAAGCCGCATTGGTGAGTCATCTGCTTGAGTGCCAGGAGGTAAGTTTCGATACCGAGACAACATCGCTCGAGATTCACAACGCCGAGCTTGTGGCAATGACGTTCAGCACAAAGGCGTCAACCGGTTGGATGGTGCCGGTGTCCGCCGACCAAGCTGAAGCTCAGGCAGTTGTGGACCGTTTCAAACCATTTTTCGCCAACAGCGCCATTACTAAAATTGCGCAGAATGCCAAATACGATATTGCCGTGCTGAAAAACTACGGCGTGGTGGTGGCCGGACGGCTGTTCGACACCATGGTGGCGCACTATCTGATTCAGCCTGAGCAACATCACAATCTCGATTTGCTTGCCGAATCGTACTTGAAATACAGCACAATAAAGACCGAGGAGCTGATTGGTCGTCGCGGAAGCGCGCAAAAATCGATGCGCGATGTGGACCAAACTCTGTTGCGCGACTACGCCTGCGAGGATGCCGACATTGCCTTCCGCCTGAAACCTCTGCTCGAGGACGAGCTTGCTAAAGCAAACATGACCGATTTGTTCTACAATGTGGAAACGCCTCTGGTTCAAGTACTTGCCGACATGGAGTACACAGGCGTGAAAATAGATACCGAGGCGCTCAACACCTACGCCGCCGAGTTGCGGCAGGGCATTGTCGAAATCGAGAAGAAGATTTACGGAGAGGCCGGCAGGGAGTTCAACATCTCATCGCCGAAACAACTGGGCGAGATTCTGTTCGACGAACTGAAGATTGGCGGCGCGGCCAAAACCAAAACCAAACAATACTCGACGGCCGAGGATGTGCTCGAAAAACTGGCCGACAAGCACCCTATTGTGCCGATGATTCTCGAATACAGGTCGCTGAAAAAACTGCTCTCAACCTACGCCGAGGCGCTTCCACAACTTGTCAATCCAAAAACTGGGCGCATTCATACGTCATATAATCAGGCGGTTACGGCTACCGGGCGCTTGAGCTCGACCAACCCCAACTTGCAGAACATTCCGGTCCGCGACAAGCAGGGCCAGAAGGTGCGCATGGCCTTTGTGCCCACCAACCCCGATGGTTGCATTCTTGCCGCCGACTACTCGCAGATTGAGCTCAGGCTGATGGCTCATTTGAGTCAGGATGCGGCCATGATTGAGGCTTTCCGAGCCAATCAGGATATTCACGCCGCCACTGCCGCAAGGCTTTTCCACGAGTCGGTCGACAGCGTAACGCGCGAGCAGCGCCGCAAGGCCAAAAGCGCCAATTTCGGCATCATTTACGGCATCTCGTCGTTCGGACTTGCGCAGAATACGGGCATTAAAGTACCTGAGGCAAAGGAGATTATCGATAACTATTTTGCCAGTTTCCCGGGTGTGAAAGAGTATATGGACAAGAGCATCAGCGTGGCTCGCGAGTCGGGCTACACCGAAACCATCTGCCACCGGCGCCGCTATCTGCCCGATTTGCAGTCGGCTAACAGCTTTGTGAAGGGCACCGCCGAGCGCAACGCCATCAATGCTCCTATCCAGGGCTCGGCTGCCGACATAATTAAGATTGCCATGGTGAACGTTTATCGCAGGATTGCTGAGGCAGGCCTGAAATCGAAAATGGTGATGCAAGTTCACGATGAGCTTGTTTTCGATGTAGTGCCGGGCGAGGTTGATGCTCTGAGCCAGATTGTGAAAACCGAGATGGAGTCGGCTGTCAGCCTGAGCATTCCGCTCACCGCCGAAGTTGGCATTGGCAAAAACTGGCTCGAGGCGCATTGATTGTGAAATATAGTGGAGAAAACAAAAAAGGCTACAATCGTGCGGTTGTAGCCTTTTGATTATGAAATAGTTAAACTTCTTACGGATTCAGTCTTTGCATAATCTCGTCAATCTTCGATTCCAAATCTGCAATCTTGTCGTTTTGTTTCTTGATAATGGCCTGTTGCTCTTTGACAGCTTCAACAAGATAAGCGTTCATTTTCATGTAATCGATTGATTTGAAGTTGTTGGCATCTATGAAAACGAGTTCCGGAATTACAGACTCAACCTCGTCGGCGGCAAATCCAGCTTGTGTTGTCTCGGTAAAAGCGCAGTCGTAGTCGGGAGCATATTTATATGTCCATTGTTCCTTTGCGCCGTACAACGCCTTAATGTCATCCTCGGTTTTCCAATGATAGGTAATTCCTTGCAGGGCAAGCACTTTCTCCAGTGCATTGTGAATGTGTGCAGAGTCTTTCATGAACTTATAATCGGATGTGAGAGCAATGCGGTTTGCCTTAATAGAACCATTTATTTCGAGTCGGGCAGCCGGTTTTGATGTGCCAATGCCAATGCTACCCTTTTTCAGTACAACCATGGCGTTGCTGCGAGAGTATTCTCCATTGCCATTTCCAATGGTGAACAAGCGGTCACTGTTACTCCAAATAGGGCCGCTAACACCGTATCCGGTTGTGTCGTTTGCCGAGCCCATAACCATCTCGCCTGTCGATTTTGCGTAGAGCCATTTTCCTAAAGTTACCGATTCCTGCTCGGCCGATATGCTTTGGGGACCAATAGCTACAGAATAGGAGCCTAACGCATTAGCCATGAATCCGAAGGCCACCGACGAGCCGCCTTTTGCAAGAGACAGCTCACCTGTAGCAAACGAGCAGGAGCCTTCGGCCGTTGCCGTTTTTCCAAGAGCTACCGCTCCGTGGTCCAACGCCTTCGAATCGCTTCCGAAAGCAAAACTCCACATTCCTGTGGCTTCACAGTTGTAACCCATCGCAACAGAGCCTACTGATGCGGATTTGCAACCTTCTCCGATTGAAAAACAACCATCATCTTTTGCTTCGGCCGAAATGCCGATTGCGCAAGAACCACGGCCTGTGGCTTTCGCTCCATCGCCCAGTGCCAAAGAGTAATCGCCAATAGCCTCCGACGCATGGCCTAACGCCACAGCGCCTTCGCCTTCGGTTTTGACTTGGTAGCCGGCGGCAAACGAGCCTTCGCCATTTGCCTCTGAGCCGTGTCCGAATGCCGAGCTGAAATCGCCTGGAGCATTTGCATAGGCACCCATTGCAGTGGCGGCTTTGCCTTTAGCCTCGGCATTCTCACCTAAAGCGGCGGTATTGTCACCAGTTGTATGGTTGGCATCGACGGCAAACAAACTCTCATTGTCTTTGGTGGCTTTGCGGCCAGTAACCACAAAACCGCTGCGTTTGGCCTTGTCGCTGCCTTCCTGGTCATCGACAAACACTTGGGTTCCGTTGGCATTGATTGCGAAGTAGTCGTTATCTTCATCGTCTTTGGTGGCTTTGCGGCCGGTAACCACAAAACCGCTGCGTTTGGCTTTTGAGTCAGCCTCCTCGTCGACAAAGACCTTCACGCTGTTCGGATATACTGCAAAAACCAAGTTGCCATCGTTGTCCTTAACCTCAAACAGCGCGTCGCCTGAGGTGGCAGCGTTCCCGTTCAGTGTGCTGTTGCCGCTGCGGGCAGCGTAGAGGGCCACTGGCACGGCTTGTATTTTTGTTGCGCCCATTTCGGTGTACGAGGTGCCTCCTTTCACATCAATGGCAATATGCAGCCATACATTGCCGCTCGCCCAGTTAACGTTTGAAAGGCGGCTGTTGTTTTGTGGCTTCCCTTCGCCAACTGTCACGGTTAGCACTCCGTAGCTGCTGGTTGTGGCTGTCTGCGTCTCCTCGTACATGACTTTTGAGCCGGTATTGTCGGCCAAAGTCAGTTTCAGTCCCACTTTTTGGTTTTTAACGATTTCTCCTTTCGAGTCGCGCACCACAGCCTGATACGAGAACCCGTTGGTTTGGGCCATTGCCACAGCGGCTGTCACTGTCATGGCAATTGTCAGAAATAAATTTTTCAATCTCATTTTCAATGATTTTTATGTAAGTAATTAAGTTTTGCTCAAAATTAAATCTCTGTTGCTAAAGCGCAGTATTTCAATATGTTATTTTGCAATAAGACTTTAGTGCTGTTGGCCTGGATGGTCAATCAAAAAAACGTGGCAAGTTTAGAACGATTTTGCGAGACAAGCAAAGGGTATTTCACTCCGGCCGGCCCCGTTTGAAATAGTTGAAAACCAGTTCGGCCTTGGCGTGGCCGATAATCTTTTCGAGCGTCTCGAGTGACGCGGCGCGCATTGCGTCAACGGTTTTCAGTTCGTTGAAGAGCGCTTCCTTGGTCTTGTCGCCGATGCCTTTGATGCCGTCGAGTTCTGACACAAGGAATGCTTTTGAGCGTTTGTTGCGGTGGAAGGTGATGGCTGCGCGGTGAACCTCCTCCTGCATTCCTGCAAAGAATCGGAAAATGTCGTCGGTACGGCGTATCTCAATGTGTTTCGGCGGAAATCCGATTAGAAGTTCGTTGGTTGAGTGCTTGTCGTTTTTGGCAAGCCCCAGTATGGGAATATTCAAACCGAGTGCGTCTTCCGTAGCCTGACGGATTGACTCCATTTGCCCCACACCGCCGTCGGCGACAATCAGGTCGGGCAGGGGTTGCGCCTCGGCCATAAGACGGGAGTAGCGGCGGTTTACCACTTCAAACATTGAGGCGTAATCGTCGGGACCCTCAACAGTTTTTATGTTGAACAGCCGGTAGTCTTTTTTCGACGGCTTTCCGTCTTTATAAACAACGCAGGCGGCAACCGGAAACGCGCCCTGAATGTTTGAGTTGTCGAAAATCTCTATGTAGCGCGGAATGTTGGGCAGATGCAGTTTTTTCTGAACCGACACCAGCAGGTCGATAGGATTGTTACGGTTGCGCAGGGCGCTGCGCTTGAGTTTCTCAACGGCGTACATGTGCGCGTTTTTCTCGCACAGTTCAAGCAGTTTTTTCTTGTCGCCGCGCTGCGGAACAACAAAGTTTATGTTGTCGAGGCTGAAGTCGATTTCGAACGGCACAATAATCTCTGCCGAGGTGCTCAGCCGCCGTTGCCGCGCCTCCTCAATGACCGATAGCAGCAGCGAGTCGAGTTCCTCCTCAATCCGTTTCCTCATTTCGAAGGTGTGCACCTGCACAATGGCGCCGTTCACCACCTTCATAAAACTGATGTAGGCGCAGTCGTCGTCGTCATATATTGCAAAGACATCGACATTGTGTATTGTTGGACTGACAACCGTCGATTTGCTCTGGAACTCCGACAGCTTGTCGATTTTGTTCTTAACCTTCTGTGCCTCTTCAAATTTGTACTCCTTGCTTAAAGCGTTCATTTTCGACTTCAGCAGCTCGATGACCTCGTTCGAGTTGCCCTTCAGAATCTCTTTTATGTTGCTGATGGCCTCGGCGTAATCCTCCTCCGACTGCAGCCCCTCGCAAGGTCCCAGGCAGTTGCCGATGTGGTGCTCAAGGCAGATTTTGTAGCGGCCTTTGGCAATGGCGTCGCGGCTTAAATTGAGCGCGCAGGTGCGGATGGGATAGAGCCGCCTTATGAGTTCCAGCAGCGTTTTCAGCGCAAAGCCCGACGTGTACGGCCCGAAGTACGATGAGCCGTCGCGGATGAAGTTGCGCGTTGAGAAAATGCGCGGAAACGGCTCGTTCTTGACGCAAATCCACGGATAGGTCTTGTCGTCTTTCAGCAGCGAGTTGTAGCGCGGCTGATATTTCTTAATCAGGTTGTTTTCAAGCAGAAGCGCGTCCTGCTCGGTATCGACCACAATGTGCTTGATGTCGGCAATGTTGCGCACCAGAATGCGCACCTTGGCGCGGTCCTGATACTTGTTGAAGTACGACGACACGCGCCGCTTCAGCCGCTTGGCCTTGCCAACATAGATGATGGTTCCGTTCTTATCCAGGTACTGATAGACGCCAGGGCTCTCGGGCAGCACGGCAACCAGTTCTTTCAGGCGGGCGATATGTTCGTCGGGGGATTGCAAGGGATTATTGATTTATTCGAAATTGAACCGGCTGTTTAATACGTTACTCCACAATCATATTCAATAATTGTTTTATAATCAATGTTCTCCACATTTGCTGTATTGTCATCTTTAATTATTATGCTGAAATTTTTTTCTGTCAGGCCTACCCAATCGTTCCAAGTGCAAAGAGTGATTTCCGCCGTTCTTTTCAATTCGTTTACATCAACCCGTACAGGTTTAATTTTATAATCTTTTAGTATACGGTAATTTGTTTCCGACAATCCTCCAATTGTAAGTTCTTCTTCACTATCGATTAGACTGTCGGGAATTATTTCAATATATTTCAGTATTTGTTGGTGGTCTTCTTCTGTCAGTATTAAGTCCGACGACGAGTAGCCACCATGCCACCATGTAGGCAACATATTTCTGATGTTGTATAGCAAAAAACATTGCCAGCAACTCTCTGCCGAAATGCTTTTCAGTTTTATATAATTCAAGTAGCCATAGAATTTCTTTCCAGAATTGACATTCTCCACATAAATATGCGATTCATCACCCAATCCCTCCGTGTCAGGCAAGTCGATAGCCAATCGCCATTCGGGCATAATCTCAATAGCGTCGAGTATCGAGAAAATATTTGTATGACAGTTTTTGAACCATTCTTTCGCATTCGGATTATTGTACCAATCTTTTGTTCCCGAATTCAGCATAGCCTCGAAATCATTGCGTTTCTGTACAAATTCCGAAGATCCGGTGGATTGGGCAACGGCTGGTATTGTGAGAATTGCGGTAAAAAGCACTATTAAGAATTTGTTTTTCATAATTGATTTGTTTCAGTTTTTATGCTTATTCCGGCCTCAGTTCAATGGCACTCGTGATGCTGGCAGCCAATGCCCGAATCGGCCAGGGTGCCGTTCAGATAGGTTTCGGCAACTTCCTTCACGTTGCCCGAGCAGCCGCGAATCACCATAATGTTTTGCGCGTTGAGCACGTTGAGTGCGCCGTCGCCCATATTGCCGGCGAGCATCGCGTTCACGCCCATCTGCCGCAGAGTGAAGGCGATGTTGCTCTTGCAACCGCAGCCTTCGGGCGACGGAACGGTTTCGACACCAGTAATCTGCTTGTTTTCAACTGTATAGACGGTGTATTCCTTGCAGTGTCCGAAATGGTCATCAACGCGGCCATCGCGTGTGGGGATTGCTATTTTCATTGTTTTATGTTTTAGTTTTGCAAATTTAAAGCGTTTTGCGTTATATTGGTTATAATTATCGGGTACTGAAGTATGAGGCGTATTGCATTGTCGATATTTGTTATCATTATTTATCAAATGGTTGTTGCACAGAATTTTATCTGTCGGCAAGCACCATTGGTGGCCACGTTGCGTGCATACGTCGATGGCGATGAACGGTCGTTTCCGGTTATCAGTCTCGATGGCGATGAGCGCGTGCTCATCGAGTTCGATTACCTGTCGAGCGACATTCAGGACCTCGAATATAGCGTTGTTCATTGCGGAAGCGATGGCCGTCCGTCCGATTTGCAACCATCGGAGTATCTGCGCGGTTTTGAGGTCAATCGGGTTACCGATTACGTCGTATCTTCCGGAACAACAGTTGGTTATGTCAATTATCGCATAGCCCTGCCAAATGACGATGTGCAGGTGTTGCTCTCGGGGTGCTATTTGGTCACGGTTTTCCAATCGGGCCAGCCCGAAAACATTGTGGCACAGACATCTTTTTTTGTTTACGAGCCGTTGGTTGAGGTTGAGGCAGAGATTTTCAAGCCGCAAACGTCGGCCGGCGAGCGTCATGCGCAAGACGTGAGGTTGAGTGTCGATTGTTCCGATTTGCAAGTGTCCGATGTCTTCAACGAGTTAAGTGTCAGTGTTTTGCAGAACGGTTGTCCATACTCTTCGCGCATTGGGCTCAAGCCTAAACAAATTGTTGGAAGCAAACTTGTATATTCCTATTCGGGCGACCTGCTAATGGCTGGCGGCAACGAGTTTCGCAGGTTCGATTTGCGCTATCTGAAACAGACTCCAATCAATTATAACACAGTTGATTACATTGCTCCATATTTCCACATTTCACCCCCTGCCGACCAGAACCGCGCCTTCAGTCCGTATTTTTCCGATATCGACCAAAACGGGCAGTATGTGGTTTATGCTCAATCAGTTGGCAATACCGATGACCATTACCGCACGGCCGATTATGTCTTCGTCCATCCAACTTTGAACACCGATGTTGTGCTCGATGGCGATGTGTTTGTTTGCGGTTCGTTCTGCAACTGGAGGCTCGATTCGGCCAACATGATGACGTACAATTTCGACGCCCACCGCTACGAGGGCAATCTGCGGCTAAAGCAGGGCGTTTACGATTATGTTTACGTGGTGCGCAGTAGCTTCGATGGGAAAGTGGATATGGAGCGTTTTGAAGGCTCGCATTCGGTCACCGGCAACAGCTATCTGTTTTTGGTGTTTTTCCGTCGCACCACTGGCGACTATGAGCAGTTTGTCGGTGCTTTGGCTATCGATAATTAGCTAATAATTAGCATTCTGCTTTCGCAGATTCAGGCGAAAACGGTCAGTAAGTGTAATCGATTTTTTCGGTTTCGAGGTCAATAGTATTTGTACGCCCCGAAATTATATCGCTAATAATTTCTTTATCAATAAAATACAAAAAACCGTTCATTGTGCAGCAAAACAACGTTCCGTCGGGCATGGCAATCGGTGTTGAGAAGAAGCTGCCGCTGCACTTAATGCTGCCGAGCAGCCGCCCTTTGGTAGTGAGCAGGTAAATATTGCGGTCAATTCCGCCAATGGCAAACACGCTGTCGTTGACCATTGCCGGCGACGACACCACCTTTTTGCCGGTCTGGTGGCGGCCGACCAAGCGCCCCTGATTGTCGAGGCAATATATTCCGCCATCGAACGAGCCGAAAACAATGTTTCCGTTTGGCGCCTGCATAATGGAACTGTGCACACGGCCTTTGGTTTTGTACTGCCATAGCTGGTTGCAGAGCGTGTCGACGGAATAGACGCGCTTGCCGTAAGTGCCCACAACAATCTGATGGTCGGCTGTTTCGACTGGTTTTGAGTGCATTACCCAGCCTTTGGTTTTGAGTTGGGCTTTTAGATTAGCGTCAGAATCGATAATGCACAGCCTTTTGCCGTTTCCGCCAATGGCTACGCTATTGTTGCTCAAAGCCAATGGTGAGCCATGGATAATCTTACCGCGCACACGGGCATAATAAATCGAGTCGGTTGTGCGGTTGTAGAAAGCCACGCGTCCCTTGCTAGTGCCAAAGGCAATCACGTTGCCCAACTCGACCGGCTCGGTGAAAATTTTGCCGCCGGGGTGTATTTTGCTTACGATATTGCCTTCTTTATCAAGAAAATAGAAGTTACGGTCGTAGCTGCCAATGGCAATTTGTCCGTCGGAGAGTTGGCGCGGGGTGGCATGGAACCAGCCATCGGCTTTGAATGTGTTTTTCAGTTTTCCTTTGCTGTCGAAAAGGTAAAGGCTCTTGTTGTGCGAAGCTATCACAAGATTGCCATCGGTGGTTACAATCGGGGTTGAGTAGAATTTCCCATCGATTTTCACAATGGTAAAGCCGTTGCCTGCCTCCGCTGTTAGGGCAAGACACGCAAAGATATATGTGAGCAGCGTGCGCATTCAGTTATCCAACACTTCGGTTATTCAATCATTTCACCTTGCACTCCACAATGGTGTGGCCAAGGCCGACGCCGTCGTGCATTGCTGTCACTTGCAGGCCGGCGGCCTCAATGCAGCGTTTCATATCGTCGGAATGATACATTTTGCTGTTGCCGTTGGCCAGGGCGGTGAAATAAACGCTTGTCATTGTCAGGTCGAAGGCGGCGGTCTCGAAGCGCTGACGGTCCCAGAAGGTCTCCATAATGAAGACGGTGCTTTCCTTCGTCATCGAGCGAGCGGCGCGGGTAAGAATGCTAGTCACTTCGGCCTCCGAGAAGCAGTCAAGGAACTGACTCATCCAAATGGCGTCGAATCCAGTTGGGAACGGCACTGCAGGGTCGAGCAGATTGGCTCCGTGGCCGTGAATGCGGTCGGCGCCGTCGAGCCCGGCGGTCTGCTTTTTCATCATCTCAATCTGCTGCGGAAGGTCCATAATGGTCACATTCACATCCTTATCGAACGTGACGCACTGCGTGGCCCAGCGGCCGGTGTTGCCGCCAACGTCGAGCAGCGTGCGCGGGTGGTTGGCGAAGACGATTTTCAGGGCTTCGGCAAACGAGTTGTCGCTGTAGAAATGGTCGAACCCGAACCAACTCTTCTGCACCTCGGGCGGCAGTTGCGACAGCCCCTCGTAAATGGTCGGCCACTGACCGAACACCTTCAAACCCTCGGGCTTGCCGTTCAAGAGAGACTCTTCTAACTTGAACAGTCCCAGATAGTTGACATCGTGATTGAAGTTCAGATTGGCGTTCACCATTGTGTCGTTGATAAGGAACCAACCGGCTTTGGTTATTTGGTATCGCTCGTTGGAAAAAATTACCGTTCCAATGGACAGCGACGCCTCCAACAGCACCTGCGCGGCATACTCGGAGAGTTTGCTTTTTTTGGCTATCTCGGTTTGAGTCAGTCCGTTTTTGCTGTCGGCGAGAGCCTTCAGAATTCCGAATTTAATCATCAGGCGCGAGACCTGAAAAACCACCGGCGCACCGGCAATGAAGTGAGCCAGACGCTGCGCCTCAAGAGCCGATTGGTGCTCTTTGGTGTATTGCTTTTCGAGAGCGGGAAATAAGTTCATTATTTAATGTTTTTAATTTGTTTCAAAATGTAAGGCTTGAAAAGCCGCGACAATCATAACCGTAGGTCATCGGCCTACGGATGACATCACAGCAAGGCAACCGCCTGAAAGGCGGAACTATTCAATCCTTCAGAAAATATTTTTCATCAATATCAATTCCATTATCCGCCAAAAATAATCGGTATTCTTCTTCAAAAGTCATCTTTTTGTGGTGCTCTTTCTGATTTTTTATGTAGTTCGAAATTGTTTCGCGCTCTTTTATGTTGTAGGAAAACGCCGCATAACTCTCGCCCCAGCCTTCGAAAGTTGGAAAATTCACGTTCGCTTTCAACCATTTGCTCGATTTTTCCTTTAATTCCCTCATAAAATCAGCAAGAGCCAACATTGGCGGAATGTCTGCAAGCATATGAATGTGGTTAGGCATTCCTCCAATTCGATACACATACACGTTTTTGTTTTTCGCTATGCCGAAAAGGTATGCGTACAAATCGCGTTCATGTTCTTCGCTGATTGTGTTAGCGCTGTGTTTTGTTCTGAATACTATATGGTGTAATAACCTTGTGTAACTCATCTTAATAGTACCGCCTTTCAGGCGGTGGTTTTCATTGGTATTATTCCGTAGGCTGCGCTTCGCTTGCATACGGTTATGATTATTATCGCCCTTCAGGCGATTTATATGTTTGCCATCCCCCTAATATCTGTGCAAATCCGTGTCATCGTGCGTAATCTGTGCGATTTTTTTAGGCCCCTTCGGGGCTTTTCCAAAACTCATAATAATTAAACCACTGCTCGGGGTATTCCTTTAGAATCTTCTCAAAATTAGCCACATACTGCTCCAGAAGGGCTTGCTCGGGTTTGCGGTCGCGGGTGCGGGGCACGGGCTGCGCAATGGTGAACCGATAGTGGTAGGTCATCGGTTTTTCGCGCATTGCGAAGTAGAACACCACAGGCACCTTCAGCCGCGACGCCAGCAGGAACGGCCCCGACGGAAAATCGGCCTCGCGGCCCATAAACGTAGCTGTCAGCAGTTTGTCGGCGTTCACGTAGCGGTCGCCTTGAAAGCAGACGTACTCGTGACGGTTGAGCGCTTCGGTAATTTGGAAGACGTGCGTCAGCGTGTCGTTGTTCACAGGTATGACCTTGTAGTCGTGACCGGTTGAGTTCTTCTCCAGCATCTCCTTGATTTTCTGATATTCAGCATCGTACATCACAATGTTGATATTCTTGCCGTAATCGCCGAAGAATGGCGCGCCAATCTCCCAGTTGCCAATGTGGCCGCCCATCATTATCACGCCCTGCTGCGAGTTCAGAACGTCGAGAAACTCCTGATAATTTTCAAATTTGAAGTGGTATTTGTCGGTCATTCCGCTGCCAATGGCAATCTTGTCAATCAGCGTCTGACCCAATCGGTAATAATTTCGGAACAGCAGACCGACGGATTTCAATCGGTTCAATTTCAGTATTTTGCGGGCATAGCGCCACGTGCACGCGGTGGCCTTTGGAGCAAAAGGAATGAAATAGACAACAACAAAGGCCAGAAAAACGTAGGCCGCGCGGACACCTATGTATTGTATCAGTTTGATAAAGAAGAAGTAACCGAAACTTCCGCCTCGCGTTTTTCCCTTCCAGTCGGCCATTGGCGGTGGTTATTTTGTCGTGCGCTCAATCACAAGGTTGTAGAAATCTTGGAAAGTGCGGATTTTGGCGAAATCCTCGCCTGTGACGTTGAATCCGAAGTTCTGCTCCACCAGAACCACAACATCCACAAGGTCAAGGCTGTCGAGTTCCAGCGTTTCCATCAGCGGCGCGTCGGGTTTGATAACATTAATGTCAACCTCAAACTCTTCGGCCAGAGTCTCGTTGATTTTTGCGATTATTTCTTCGTTGGTCATAACTATTTGAATTTCTTAATTATAAGCGTTGAGTTTGTGCCTCCAAACCCGAAAGAATTCGTCAAAAATAAATCAAATTCTGTATCTATCCGCGTTTTGGGGATATTTAATTGGCACGAAGCCTCATCGGGTTCCTCAAAGTTGATATTCGGCGCAATGAAGCTGTTGTTCATCATCAGCGTCGAGTAAATGACCTCGCTTGCGCCTGCCATCCACATCTCGTGGCCCGTCATCGACTTGGTTGAAGCCACGTAGGGGCGGCTTGCGCCGAACACCTCGGCAATGGCGCGGGCCTCGTTCAGGTCGCCTGCGGGGGTTGAAGTGGCGTGGGCGTTGATATACGGAATGTCGGCGGCTGCAAGTCCCGCGCTGTCGAGAGCGCGCTGCAGCGAGCGTTTGGGCCCTTCGACGTTGGGCACCGACAGGTGGTCGCCGTTCGACGAGAAGCCATAGCCGATAATTTCGGCCACAATGGGCGCTCCGCGTTTTATGGCCGACTCGTAGCTCTCAACCACCACGCTTGCCGCGCCACCGCTTGGTACCAGTCCGTCGCGACGGCGGTCGAACGGTTTCGAAGCCTTGGTTGGGTCGGCTTCCTGTGTCGAGAAAGCGCTCAGGCCGTCGAAACTGCCTGTGGCGTAGGGGTTGACCTCTTGCGCGCCTCCGCAGAGAACAATATCTTGAAGTCCTTGTTTGATAAGCAGATAGGCGATTCCAATGGCGTGCGAGCTGCTTGCGCAGGCGCCTGCAATGGTGAAGTTGATTCCGCGCAGTTTGAATATCACCGAAAGGTTCATCGAAACGGTCGAAGTGAGCGATTGGAACACCGATTCGGCGCCCACCAGCACGGTGTTTTTCTTTTGACGAACGGTATCAATGGCGGTAATTATCGGTGCCGCACTTGTGTCGTTGCCGAAAAGTATGCCCACTTCGTTGGCGGCCAGAAAATCGGCATCGATACGGGCATTGCGGAAGGCCTCAAGCGACGAAACATAGGCATATTCGCCTTGTTCAGCAAGTCCGCGGCGGCTGCGGCGGTCGAGCAGCTCCTTCATATTGGGGCGCTCAATAATGCCCGTGAGCGACGATTGGAAGCCCAGCCCCTTGCGCTCGGGGTCGATTCCAATGCCCGACCGCCCGTTGTAGAGCGATTGGCGCACCTCGTCAAGGTTCTTGCCAATGCAAGAGTAAATGCCCATTCCTGTTATTACAACTCTGCGTTCCATCGGGCTAAAAATCGATTTTTTTGGTTTTCAGATAGTTTTCCACCTTTTCAATGTCTTTGTACAGCGGGCTGTCAACGGTTGAGAAGGCGGGGAAAATGGCTCGCACCTCATCGTAAACGGCGCGTGTGGCGGGGCTCATCTTGTCTTGAATCTTCAGAATATCAACAGCTTGAGCCAGCGACATCATCATTATGGCCATCACTTGGAATGAGTTCTCGATAATGTGCTTTGCAATGAGCGCCGAATTGGTGCCCATACTCACAATGTCTTGATTATCATTATTGTTAGGTATGCTGTGCACATACATCGGGTTCGAGAGTGTCTGACACTCGGCGGTGGTGGAAGTGGCGGTGAACTGTGCGGCCTGCATTCCGTAGTTCAGGCCCAGCACGCCCATATTGACAAACGGCGGAAGAATGCCGTTGATTCGGTCGTGGTAAAGGTAGTTGAGCTGCCGCTCGGTGAGCATTGTGAGCTTGGTGACGCCGATTTTCAGCTTGTCCATCTCGTACGAAATGTAGTCGCCGTGGAAGTTTCCGCCGTGGAACACGTTTTGGTTCTCAGGGTCGATAATCGGATTGTCGCAAGCCGAATTAACCTCGTTAATCAGCACTTTTTCAGCGTTTTCCATCTCGTCGAAAATCGGTCCCAGAATCTGCGGAATGCAGCGCAGCGAGTAGTAGGGCTGCACCTTGTGGCCGAAGGTGGCCTCGGTGTGTTTTTGATTGTAGAGCTCGGCCTCGCGTTTGAGCATACACTTGCTGCCTGCGCTTATTTCACGCATCAGGCGCGCAATCTCGCGCTGCCCGCGGTGGCGTTTGGTGGCGTTCAGTTCCTCTGACATCAAGTCGTCGTACGAAGCAGCCACTTCGTTCATCATCACCGACGCCACAAGCGACCAGTGAAGCAGCTTTCGGGCGTAAATCAGGTTGACAACACCAATGCCCGTCATCACCGACGTGCCGTTGGTAACCGACAGTCCCTCACGCAGATAAATCTTGAACGGCTCTAGTCCGTTTTCCTTCATCACCTCGGCTGTGGGGCGCAGTTGGCCTTTGTAGAAAACCTCGCCTTCGCCAATGAGCGTGAGCGCAATGTGGGCAAGCTGCACAAGGTCGCCGCTGGCGCCAACGCTGCCGTGCTCGGGAATGTAGGGGATAATGCCGCGGTTTATGAACTCAACAATGAGCCGCACCAGCTCGGTGTGAACGCCCGAGTTGCCCTGCAGAAAGGTGTAGAGCCGTGCAATCATTGCCGA
>Ga0310694_10001234_pt1 | contig 29732 bp, 21 predicted proteins | sample 174DNAGHGhighgp2_FD_203884 | JGI IMG/M metagenome (GOLD analysis project Ga0310694, IMG submission 203884) | Sheep rumen microbial communities from Palmerston North, Manawatu-Wanganui, New Zealand - 1742 DNA GHGhigh gp2 (v2) (version 2) | ecosystem: Host-associated > Mammals > Digestive system...
TCAACCCTTGGTTGCGGTCGGTGTCCAACTCGCGGTAAAGCTCCGACATGTTGGGCTTCTGTGGCACTTGCTCGGCCAGGATCATGAACATCTTCTTGGCTTTCTTGATGGTGGATTGCTCCACATTCTCAATTACTGCATAATCGTTCTCCAGGATGTGGTTGACCACATTCTGCAAGCGGTTGGCATAGCCTCCGTAAATGTCTTTGTAGAAAGGATAATACCCTATCTTCAGATATTGTACGAAAGCAGGCAACACCTTGAAGCCGTCGCTGATGATTTCCATGGAGATGCTCTTGTGCTTTTTCAGTAAGTCCTTCAGCTCAATGACGGGGATGTCCTTGATACCTTCAAACTTCAGGTACTCACGGAACGAGAGTCCCGTCAGGGGGTATTCCATCAGCCTTCTTGAGAGGTCGCCTTTGCCTCTCTCCATTTTGAGCATCGACGAGCCTGTGTAGGCGATGAACAGTCCCGGATAGTTGTCGTTGAGGTTTTTCAGGACGGTCTGCCATGAATCCAAATAATGAATCTCGTCAAGAAAAAGATACCGGCCACCGTAGGCATAATAGTCCTCCACGACATCTGCAAATGCGTGTGTCGCAAACCATAGGTCGTCCAATGAAGCATACAGCACCTCCGAAGTGTCGGGGAAAGCCTCCTTGATGTGCTGGAGCATCAGCGTGGACTTTCCAGTGCCTTTCGGTCCTTTGATGCCGATAAGTCGATCCCTCCAGTCGATTTTCCCGAATAGGTATCGTTTGAAGTCGGTGGAGGTGGCTTGCAGCTTCCTGTCCAAGACATTTTGCAGATATTCAATTGAGTTCATGGTTGTTATATTTTGCGGCAAAGATACAAATAATATTTCGAAACACAAGTATTTTGATGAAAATAATGCTTAAAAACATTAAAATATCATAGAAAATAATGTTTGAAAATACTAATTCAATAATAAAAATAGTGTTTGAAAACACTAATTGTTTGATAATGCATTAGCGAATCTGAAGATTCTGGTTTAAAGGCGTTTGAAGTGTCTCTCAGGATGTGAGGTCATCTCGTTCAGTCGGTTGGCGATGACCTTCCAATCAAAATCGCCTTGAAGAAGTCGGCAATGCTCCCTAAAGTATTTTGAATCAGATTGTCTCGACTGTTTCCTTGTGTAGCATAGCAGTTCCTCCTTTTGCAGGTTGAAGTAATGGCAGACGAAATTGATGTCGATGTCCGAAAGGTGCGGGATACTCTTGATGACTTCGCGGAAGCCTTCAAAACCACCATAAAGGTCGAAAGCACCATAGAAATCCTCTGGCCAGCCTAATTCCACTACTCGCTGCGCGACCAAAGCCTTTGACCGCTGCCAATCAAAGGTGCTCATGTCGTACTCCCAAAGCAACGAAGGGTTGATATGGTGACCGTTGGGATGGTAGTTGGAAAATATCGTGTTGGATGTGGCCATAATCGTTTTAGTTTATCCAAAAATGTCAGAATGGGTTCCTGTATCGATCATCACCAATACAAGTCGGTTGTCTTCTTTAGCCCAAACCAGTAACCAATCAGGTTTGATGTGACATTCCCAAAAACCAGCATAATTTCCTGTCAGTTTGTGAGGTTGGTATTTCTCTTGGAGCGTGCCTGTTTCTTTAAGTTCGGCGATAACAGACTCAAGCAATGAAAGGTCATAGCCTCGCTTTTTCAGCAGTTTGACCTTTCTTTTGAACAAGCCAGTGTATTCAATCTCATACATTATTTCAAGCATTGTTCAATAAGGTCGTGAGCGTCTTTTGCCTTGTAGGTCTTTCCCGAGCGATATTCTGCAATAGCCTCGTCAATAGATCCTTTTTTCGTTTTCGTTTCTTTTTGTTCGGTCACGATTCCACCGAGGGTGACGAAGAGTTCGATGAGTTTCTTCATCGCAGCGCTTCTTCCGTCATATTGTAATGTTACAGTAGCCATTTTCTTTCTTTTTTCACCTGCAAAAATAATCATTTTCCGCAAATACGCATTTCAACCTTGCCAAATCGAGCATTTTTTGTTTCTTTGCAATCTCAAACAACTAAAACGGAATCGATATGAACAAAGCTTTGAAGGCAATGGCAACCATAATGCTGATGATGGTTTTTGCGGCGGGGTGCAACAAACCTGATGAGCCGAATAATGGTGGAAACAACAATATCCCCGAAGACCCAGTTGTTGGTTTGTTTTCGATCAATGATAGCACGCAGGTGTGTTTTTCCCCTGGCAATTTGCAATACCAAGCCTCAACCAACACATGGCGTTTTGCTGAACACCAATGGGATTATATTGGAGAAGGGAATGCCAATATTTCTGAAACCTACGATGGTTGGATTGACCTTTTTGGCTGGGGAACGGGTGACCATCCAACGGATACCACAGATCATATGGAATACGTTGTCTATGGTAATTTTGTAGATTGGGGCGTGAATCCCATCAGTAATGGGAATGGCTTGGCTAATCAGTGGCGAACCCTTGATAATTTGGAATGGCATTATCTGATTCGTCGAAACACTGATTCGGGTATCATCTTTTCAGCAGCAACGGTTAATGGCATCAAAGGTTTGGTATTGTTGCCTGATAATTGGGATGCGTCCGTTTTTAATTTTGTTGGTTACAACAGCGGTGAAATCGCATATGATTTAAACATAATAACTGCATCCCAATGGGAAAGTTTGGAAAATCATGGAGCCATATTCTTGCCTGCCGCTGGTATTAGGATTGGGACAATGATCTCACACGTCCAAGAATTTGGAATGTATTGGATGGCTGGACCATCTGACCCCTTTGCATATGTGTATTATGTGCAGTTTTACGATGGCTTTTTGGCATCGCCCAATTATTGTAACCGTTCTACGGGTTTGTCGGTGCGTCTTGTCCGAAATGCCGAATGATTAAAATCCCCGCAACACCAAATGGCGATGCGGGGATTTCTGTTTGTAAGAATGGGAATTATAACTTCTCAAGATTCCTCTTGACAAACTCGCTCAAATCCTTGCCCTTAAGCAAATTCTTCGAGAGCAATGCGAGGTCGTAAATCTGCCGGATGGTGGCTTCCTGTGCGGCTTCGTCCTTGTCCAAGAGGCCGGTGATGACGGGACTGTTGGTGTTGAGCATCAGCGTGTAGCTGTCGGGCATCGAGCCGTAGAACGACATGGGGCCGCCACCCATCTGCTCCATCTCTTTCATACGGCGCATCCACTCGTTTTGGGTGACCTCCACAGGCGCGGCTTCGGCACCTTCGTTGCTGAACTCCACGTTGAACTTCACCTTGTCGATGACCTTCTCGAAGGCAGCCTTCACGGTCTCTTTCTGCTTGTCGTCGAGGCCCGAGGCGGCTTCCTTGTCATCCTTCACGATGAGCTTGTCGATGGTGTTGGAGTCCACACGGGCAAACATCGCGCGGTTGTCGTCGCCTTTCTCGCCTTCCTTCTGCTCGTAGGCGCTGATGAAATGCGGGTCGAGGATGCCGTCCATCATCAGCACGTTGTAACCCTTGGCCTTGGCATTCTCGATGTTGGTGTATTGGTCGTCCTTGTCGGTGGCATACAGATAGACGAGTGCCTTGTCCTTGTTGGTCTGGTTTTCCTTAATCAAGGCCTTGTATTCCTCGATGGTGTGGTACTTGTCGTCGGTGTCCTTGAAGAGGAAGAACTTCTCGGCGCGCTCGTAGAACTTTGGGTCGCTCATCATGCCGTATTCGATGAACACGCGGATGTCGTCCCAGTTCTTCTCGTAGGCCTCGCGGTCTTTCTTGAAGAGTTCTTCAAGTTTCTCGGCCACCTTCTTGGTGATGTAGGTCGAGATTTTCTTCACGTTCTGGTCGCTTTGCAGGAACGAACGGCTGACGTTCAGCGGGATGTCGGGCGAGTCAATCACGCCGTGCAGCAGCGAGAGGAATTCGGGCAGGATGCCTTCGACGCTGTCGGTGACGAAGACTTCGTTGCAGTAGAGTTGGATCTTGTTGCGTTGGAACTCGTAGCGGTTCTTCACCTTCGGGAAATAAAGGATGCCCGTGAGGTTGAAGGGGTAGTCGACGTTGAGGTGGATGTGGAACAGCGGCTCGCCGAAGTTCATCGGGTAGAGCGTGTGGTAGAAGTCGTTGTATTCCTCGTCCTTGATGTCGGCCGGGGCTTTCTTCCACAGCGGAGCCACGTCGTTGATGATCCAAGGCTTCTCCACTTCCTTGGTCTTGGGTTTGCCGTCCTTGTCGGTCTCGCCCTCGATTTCCTCCTGCACCTTGCGCGTGCCAAACTGGATCGGGATGGGCAGGAACTTGCAGTATTTGTTAAGGAGTTCGCGGATACGACCTTCTTCGAGGAACTCGGCGGCATCGTCACTAATATAAAGGATGACGTCGGTGCCGCGGTCGCCCTTCGGGATTTCGTTCATGGTGTACTCCGGGCTTCCGTCGCATTCCCAAATGACGCCGTTGGCGCCTTCTTCCTTGTAGGACTTCGAGATCAGCGACACCTTCGAGGAGACCATGAAGGCGGAGTAGAAGCCCAGGCCAAAATGTCCGATGATGTTGGCGGCTTCGGCCTCGCTTTGGGTCTTGAACTTGGCGATGAACTCCTCTGCGCCCGAGAAGGCGATTTGGTTGATGTATTTGTCGACCTCTTCGGCGTTCATGCCTATGCCGCGGTCGCGCACGGTGAGGGTCTTTTTCTTCTTGTCGACTTCCACCTTGATGGTGAGGTCGCCCAGCTCGCCCTTGAACTCGCCCGATGCGGCCAAGGCTTTCAGCTTTTGCGTGGCATCCACGGCATTGCTGATGATTTCGCGCAGGAAGATCTCCTGGTCCGAATAGAGGAACTTCTTGATGACAGGGAAAATGTTTTCTGTCTTTACTCCAATGTTACCGGTTTGTTGCATATCTGTTTGTTTTTAATGATTCCAATACTAACACCTTATGACTACAATCCCCCTTGAAACCGTCATTGCGGGCTTGACCCGCAATCTCCTAAGCACAAAGGAATACCCTTCTGCGAAGGAGATGGCGGATGTTCTTCTGCCATGACGGTAAAAGGCTGGAAGTAGTCTTTCTCGGTCGAAAAGCCGTTTGTCAAATAGTGTGCCATTGGAAAAACTGACATTTTGGCAAGTAATTGTTGACTTGAATGATAGAAGTTTTCTATTTTTGCAATCAAAATCTTTTTGGTATGAAAAAAAACATGTTTGTATTGGCTTTTTGCCTTATTGTATTGGCGTTTTCATCTTGCTCGTCGTTGCGAAACACCACACCGAAGAATTTGCCTCCTTTGAGTGAAGTGTCGCCGATTCTTGACAGCATCGTTGAGGAAGGATACCAATTGTATTATTCCGAAAGGGCAAATTGGATTGCAACAGACCTTGTGTTTGAAAGGTATGGGATGGACGAGCTTGGCAGATCCATTACATATCAGGCCGATAACAATCTTTGGACGGTTTGTTTCTTTGATAAAAACAATGAGAAATGTCTTTTGGAATGTCGATTTGATATCAAGTGTGGTAATACTGTGACTTTGGATTCCATCCGTCCTATTTCTACTTTTGAAAAAGAACAATTGCAGCGAAAAGAGACAATGCTTAACGAGGCCATCAGCAAGTATGGCTCTGAATTAAAGTTTGCTCCTGAAACATTTGGTAATCCGAACATTGATTTTGTTCGCATGAATGACCATCTGACGCGGGTGTATTTTCTTCAAGGTACAATAAGGCATGATGTGATACCTTTTGGAAATGATTATTCGATTGATTTTGATGAGAATTTGAAACCAATTGCTTTCCGTCGCTATCATCGATCGCTAATAGATAGCCCCACAAAAAATGACAAAGGTGAAGAAGCCAAATTTCTCTTTCACACCCATTTGAAAGACAATCCTTTTATTACTCCTACCGATATTTGCAACTTTCTGCTTTATCGCCCGAAAAATATGGATGGTTTCATGGTTGCAAGCGAGGCGTACAACTGTATGTTTATGTTCTCTGTTAACCAGCACCGCATCGTCGTTCAGTAAGAAAGAATCATAAAGCTACTATACGCTACTTTTCATTGATTTTGATTGAAAATGCCTTTTATCTGCGGTAAAAACGTCGCTGAATAAAAGCATGTTTTGATGATTCGAGGTATGAGAATAGTTTTTTTAATAATCTGATAATAAAAGTGTTGTAAATATTTGTCGCGTTTTATTTGCATAAAACCAAAAATCTTTCTACTTTTGCAATAATTTTATTACTAAGTAGTTTATTAGTAAGTGAATTATTACTAAGTGGTTTATTACATATTGCACCATGAATACTCCTTTCATATTCGGAAAAACAGTGAGCGGTGAGGCTTTCACTGACAGGGAAAACGAAACCGCCAAGTTGGTGTCGAACTTCCAGTATGGCGTGAATACCTTTATCGTTTCACCACGCAGGTGGGGCAAGACTTCTTTGGTGAAGAAAGTAAAAGAACTTGCCGAGAGTGAGAAACTGAAAATCGTCTATGTTGATGTGCAACAGTGTCGTTGTAAGGAAGATTTTTGCGAGCGTTTTGCCTCAGCTGTGCTGTCTCAAACCGCCACCAAGGTGAATGAGTGGTTGGAAAATGCCAAGACTTTTCTCGGTCGTTTCAGTTTCGGTATCAATGCCTCACCCGATCCGACAAATGAGATGTCCTTGAAAATCAATCTTTCACCTAAGGAGCGTTCCTTGGAAGATTTGCTTCAATTGCCTGAAAAAATCGCCAATCGCAAAGGCTTTCGAGTGGTTGTATGTATTGACGAATTCCAGCAAATTGGCAGCTATCCTGAAACAATGCAATTCCAAACCGAACTGCGTTCTGTGTGGCAACATCACGAACTTACCTCGTATTGCCTTTTCGGGAGCAGAAAGCACATGATGGAGGCCTTGTTTGACGACGTGTCGAAACCTTTTTATAAATTCGGCGACATCATTTATTTACAGCGCATCCCGACAGAATACTGGGTTAAATATATCACAGGCAAATTCCAAATAGCCGAAAAGATTATCACTAAAAAACAAGCCGCTTGGATTGTTGCCCAAGTTGACGGACACTCTTCATACGTTCAGCAATTGTCTTGGTATGTCTTCCAACGTACTGAAACCAAAGTCACGGAAAGCATTCTCACTGATGCTTTGCGGGAATTGATAGCTCAATGTAGCGATTTGTTTGAGAGCAAGACGGAGAACTTGACTGCCTATCAGATGAACTTTCTCAAAGCAATTTCTGATGGAATTTACTCTGGCTTTTCATCAGCCCAAGTCATCCAAGATTACAAACTTGGTTCTTCAGCCAATGTATTCATCGTTAAGAAAGCATTGATGGAGAAAGACTTGATAGTCAAAGAAGGCAAAGAACTTAAATTGGCAGATCCTGTTTTGGGATTGTGGCTTCAGCAAGTATAATAATAAATGACTATGAACGAAATCTACGACTTCTATAACAATGGTGCCGAGATAGGCCGGCTGGAACGCGGTTTAGGCATTGTGGAGTTCCACAGGACAAAGGAAATCTTGGCGCGCTACATTGACAAAGGCAAGGTGATCTACGACATTGGCGGCGGCATCGGGATGTATGCGGCTTGGCTGGCCAAGAAAGGCAATGAAGTCCATCTGATTGAGTTGGCGGAAAACGCCGTGGAATATGCCAAGGCGAACATGATGCAGGATTGTCATTTCATCGCCGAGACGGGCAATGCCTTGCAAGTCAACCGTCCCGACGAGAGTGCCGATGTTGTGCTGCTGATGGGGCCACAGTACCATCTGCGCGATAGGGAAGAGCGTTTGCAGTCGCTCCGCGAGGCGTATCGAGTGTTGAAGAAAGGAGGTCTCCTGGTGGCGGCTGGCATCTCCAAGTTCAGTTCCATGACCTGGGCCTTGTCGGTGTATGGCGAGAAGAAGAACCAGAACCTCATGGAATTCCTCGACGACCCCGTGTTTTTCAACATGATCAAAGGCGAAATGACCACGGGCGACCATATCCGTCCTGCAGAATACCCGAGATTCATCGCGGAATCGTATTTCACCACTTCGGAGGAGATGAAATCGGAAGTTGCAGAGGCGAGATTCACGGTGGATAAAGCCATTGCCGTAGAAGGTTGCATCTGGTTTACGCCGCATCTTGCCGAAAAATGGGAGGACAAGGCCAGCCGTGAGCGCCTGTTGGACATCGTCAGGCTGACGGAGAGCGAGCCCGAGATGATGGGCATGAGTCCACATTTCTTGGTGGTGGCTAGGAAATAAAGCCCATGTCATTCCGAGGTTTTTATTGGCATAGATACTCTCACCTTTCAGGTTCGGTATGACATGCCAATAAAAACCGAAGCGAATCTATGGGCTTTATTTCAAAAAACACCTTGTCATAACAAAACAATCCCTATTTTTGTAGCAAATTAAAAGGAACCACGATGAAAAAACTGTACGCTTTACTTGCGATGTGGCTTCTTGCGGGAAGCGCCTTCGCCCAAGTGCTTGTCAACGAGACTTTTGAAAATGGTAACACGGTAGACCAAACCCCTGTGGGCTGGATTGGCGACGGCGGATGGAAGGCTGGCATCACCATTCCAGACGACAATACGGCCCGTGGCAGAAAGCCGCATACTGGCGACTGGTACATGTACGCCACCTATAATACCGACGTGTGGATCTACAAGGAAATTGATGTAACGGCAGGGAATTATTACCGCGTTTCGTTCTGGTACGCCACTTGGCATGTCGACCACTTCAATTTGGAAGTGAAAGCCGGTGCATCCGCTAATCCTTCGGCAATGACGGAAACGGCTGTGCCGATGATGGTGGTCGCCAATGAAGACTTTGAACAGACCTCGGGCGTGTTTCAGGCAACGAGTTCTGGCGCTTACTATGTAGGTTTCCACAGCGTGGCCGACAACGGGCCATGGTACTTGTCCATTGATGATATCATCATCGAGCAGACCGCGCAGTACAACTTCAGCGTGGAGCAACTCACCGCCGACACTTCCGTCTATTTCGGCGAGCCTGCCTATCTGCGTTTCCGCCTGAATAACACGGGCGAACAGTCAGATACTTACCAACTCAACAGCACGGGCAACTTGCCGATTGAGTTCTACCAGAACGGCACACAGGTGAACCAAATCAACGTGTCTTACAACAGTTCGGTGGAATTGGTGGCCAAGACGACCTTACCGATGAATCTGAACAACAACGAGGTGGTTCACGCCACTTTCGATGTTGTATCCAGCCATTCCGCTCCGACACAAAGTGTCGACTTCCAAATCACCGCTATGGCACCATACGCCGATTTCCCGCTTGAGGAAGGTTTCGAGAACGACTTTGTGCCGTTCGGCTGGCAGAACGTCATCACCAATGGTAACTATGCCTTTGACCGCATCACAGAAGGCTCCACGCCGAGTGCGACACCGCATGAAGGCAGTCAATATATGGCGCGATTCTACACATACACCAATCCTTCGGGAGGCTCGGCTGAACTGGTCTCGCCCAAGATGAACCTGAACGAACACGACAACATCGTCAGTTTCTGGATGTTCCGCAACAGCAACCCGAATATCAACAAGGACGACCGTATCAATGTGTATTATAATGCTGTGCCGCGTTCGGAAGGTGGACAATTGCTTGGCACCATCCACCGCTGCACCTATAAGGAACCTATTGTTGCCGATGTGGATGACTGGTACGAATATGCCTTCACCTTCGATTGCCCCGACGACTATGGCTTCATCATTTTCGAGGGCGTCAGCGACTACGGCTGGAACCTGTATCTCGACGATATTTTCATCAATAGTTCTTCGGAAGACCATGAGGCACCCACAGTGATTGCCGTCAGCGGTAATCAAACATACGCCGACACCGAGATGAACCTCACTTTGCGCGTCCACGATGCATCCGACATGCCTGCTACGTTGGCAGCCACTTATACCATTTGGGGTCATGCCCATGATTTGACATTCACCAGGGCAGGCAAGGGCAACTATGGCTACACAGCCACCATTCCTGCCTACGACAACCACACCCATGGCACTTTGACTGTGCAACTCGTTGATGCGTTAGGCAACAGTGCCCTTTCGGAGGAAATCCCGATTCGTTGGGATTATCAACGCCCGCTGCTCTATGAGACCTTTGAGGAATGCAGCAGCATGTTCTCCATGCCCGAAGGCTGGACCACAGACGGCAACCCGACATGGTGGGATTGGACGGTACAAGGTACGGTGTACTATACGGACTATTACGAAGAAAGCTTTGTCGTGAATCCTCATCGCGGCAATAAGCACGCTGTGCTGGAATGGGACAGCAGCGAGAGTCCCGCGGCACAAGACCAGACTTTGATTACGCCTGTGCTGACCATCACTAGACCCACTGTTTTGCAGTTCTGGACTTGGGTGCAATATGGCACCGATGGCTATGACCGCTTCGTGGTCAGGGTGTACGACACCTACGACGGCACTTGGGATGACAAATGGGATGCCGCCGATATGCCTTACGGACAAATCAATGCTTATAACGAGCCAATTTCCATCAATTTGGATGAGTATATCGGACGTAACATCAAGATTGGATTCAGAGGTTACAACACTTTTGGCGAGTGGCTGGCCTACGACTGGTTTGTCGATGATGTGAAGGTTGTCCCGACGGATACCACCGACGTGAATGTGAACGAGTTGGCTAACCTGAAATTCAATGTTTATCCCAATCCTGCTAAGGACAAACTTCATGTTGTTTCGAGGAGCGTGATTCGTCAAATGGAGTTGGTTGCCGTTGACGGCCGGAGGATGCGGCAATGGTTGATCGATGCCACAGAGGCAGAAGTGGTGTTGGAAGGTGTCGCTAAAGGGGTTTATGTATTACAGATTGTAACTGACGACGGCGTGTTGACAAAGAAAATATTGTTGGAATAAACGTCTTTATGAATAATTAAATAACGACTACTATGAAAAAGATCTGGTTAATTGCTATAAGTGTTTCCCTGACGCTTTCAATGAAAGCTGCGCCAGTCGATCGAAATGTGGCCATGAATTTGGCTTCTGCATTTTTAAAAACCAATGATCTACAACTGGTCGATTTGTCGGGGAGATATGGTTTGTATAATCTCTATGCTGTATCAGGGGAGAATTGTTTCGTGCTGTTGTCGGCTGATGATAGCGCATTCCCCTTGTTGGCTTATTCCTTTGAAACTCCTTTTTCATTGGATGTTTCGGAGAACACCTTGGACTGGATCCGCTCTTATGACCAGGAGATTCGGTCGTTGAAGGAACATGGGATTGAGGCTACGGAAGAGGTGAGACGGGCATGGTCGGATCTCGAACAGGGAACTGCGGGTCCGGAATTGAACCGTTCAGAAGTGAAACCTTTGATCTTCAGTCAGTGGGGGCAGCGTGAACCTTACAATCTCTATTGTCCTAACGGTTGCGTTACGGGATGTGTTGCGACAGCGATGGCTCAAATCATGAGGTATTGGGAATATCCCAATCATGGAACGGGTTATCATTCTTATTCTCATCCCACATACGGATTGCTTTCCGCTAATTTTGGAAGCGAGACGTATGACTGGGATAATATGCCTAACGGGGCGACATCAGATAGTCCATCGGCAGTGCAACAGGCGCTTGGGACCTTGCTCTATCATTGTGGAGTGGCAGTCGATATGAATTATGGAACTGACGGAAGCAGTGCTCCGGCCAGTAAAGTTATTGAAGCCATGACCAGTTACTTTGGCTATTCGTCTGCGATTTCAATAGTCCACAAAAACAATGGCTATACGGATGCAACATGGAAGTCGATGTTGAAAGATGAGCTTGATGCTTCAAGACCTTTATTTTATGCGGGCCAAGACCGGGCTTCAGCCCATGCCTTCATCTGTGATGGTTATGACAGCAGGGACTTTTTCCATATTAATTGGGGATGGAATGGCCAAAATAATGGCTATTATGCGATTGGTGCTCTGAATCCTTATCAAGGTGAGAGTTATAATGTGAATAACTATGTTATTAAAGGTATAGAGCCATTGCCAGTGTCGGTGAGTGCTCCATTCAACCTTTTGGCCATCATCAGCGGTAGTGATGTTCAACTGCGTTGGAATGCCGCTTCGGGTGCTGCCTATTATAAGGTTTATCGTGATGGCGAGCTGATTGCAGGTCACGTCACGGGATTGACCTATACAGATCCTTCCGTAGTCTATGGTCGTCATCGTTATTTTGTGAGAGGTGTCTCTAATTCGGGCGATCGCTCACTAAGATCCAATGTGGCTGAAGCCTTAGTGACGATACAGGTATCTACTCCTACGGGATTGATTGCTTTTGTTGAAGATAACGCACTTGATCTGTATTGGAACAATCCGACATCGGTGATGGGGAGCCTTTATTATAAAAATACTGGCTATGAGAATGATAGCTATGGCTATGGTGGTGAATCAACCACTTATTGGGCACAGCGTTATCCAACTGGCATGATTGCCCAATATGAGGGTTTGGGTGTTGATTTGGTGGAAGGATATTTTAGATATCCTGGAATATACACGGCGTATCTTTGTAAAGGTAATCATTTCGGTGTGACAGAGATAATAACCCAACAGTCCTTTGCTATAACGGAACAAGGGACCCAGTCGTTTTATTTGGATGAGCCATTCTTGTTGGACTGCACCAAAGATTTGTGGGTGGTGATGTTTGCCCCTGCCTCCATTCCATACCCCGTGACCTATTGTAGTTATGATGGACCTGGTTTGGAAGATGCTTGCTATATCAGTTCGGATTTTTCTTCGTGGGAGTCTATGGCGAGTGACCATGTCTGTTGGAGGCTGGCAGTTGATCTTTCGGATTGTCCTTTTGTATATAAAGTGTTGAGAAACGGAACGGTCATTGCTGATGGTATCCACGAGTGTTCGTATATTGACAGAAATCTTTCTGCCGGTACTCAACGCTATCAGTTGAAGGCCTGTTTCAATGGAGTGGAATCCTCTCTTTCTGAGGTGTGTACGATTTCGTTGGTGAATGTGAGTGTGCGGATCTCAGGATCGGGCATGGTGGAAGGTGACGGATTTTACGAGGAGGGAAAATATGTTTTATTAAAGGCCATTCCCAATTCGGGTGAATCTTTTTTGGGATGGAGAGAAAACGGGGTGACTGTGAGCAACAATCTTGAATATGGATTTTATGCATACGAATCCTGTCAGTTGGAGGCCTGTTTCTCTGGTGTCGGGGTAGGGGAGAACGCCGAAATTGGTCTTGAGGTTTATCCCAATCCAGCCAAGGACGTTGTCCGTATAGAGGCTTCACAACCCATCCGGCAGGTGACGCTGATGGGCATCAAGGGAGAGATGCTTGAAGATAGGATGACCAACTCAAACAAGGTGGAGCTGAACCTGGAAGGCTATTCCAAAGGCATTTATGTCGTCCGCATCGTCACCGAGGACGGCGTGGCGACACAAAAAATCAACTTGATTGACTAGGGGAGAGACACATAGGAAACGCGTGCCGCTTTATGCCAAGATCTTGCTGGGCATGGGCTTGGGTCTGGGCTTCGGCTTCCTGGCTATGGCCTTGCAGTGGGAAGGCTTTGTGCACGACTGGGTTGCCCCTTGGGGCGACATCTTCATGCGCCTGCTCAAGCTCATCGCTGTGCCTTTGGTGTTGGTGTCGCTCATCTTGGGTGTCGTCAACTTGAAGGACATCCGCAACCTGTCGCGAATTGGCTTGAAAACCATTCTGATCTATGTCTGCACTACCATTTTGGCTGTGAGCATAGGCTTGGGCATGGTCGGCGTTATCAAGCCGGGGAAGGTTTTCCCGAAAGACCGGCAGACAGAGTTTATGGAGCGCTACCAGCAGACCGTCGTAGCGCGCGAGGCGCAGATGCAGCAGGTGAAGGATGAGTCGCCTTTGCAGTTTGTGGTCGACATGGTGCCCGAGAACCTTTTCAAGGCCTTGGGCGACAACTCCAAGATGCTGCAAATCATCTTCTTCGCATTGCTTTTTGGTGTTGCTTTGATTGTCGTGGGACCTTCAAAAGTGCCCTCGCTGGTGCGTTTTTTCCAACAGTTGAATCTCGTCTTGCTCAAGATCATTGACTTCATCATGGCCTTTGCACCCTACGGTGTATTTGCCTTGATGGCCGCCTTGATTGTGGACTATGCAGGCGATGTGGGCATTTTCTCTGCTTTGGGTTTGTATGCCCTGACCGTGGTGCTAGCTTTGGCCGTCATTATCTTGCTGGTGTATCCCTTCATCATGCAGGTCTTCGGCAAGCGGACGATGAAGCAGTTCTTTAAGGCGGCGGCGCCCGTGCAGATGCTGGCCTTCACCACCAGCTCGAGCGCGGCCACTTTGCCCTTGACCATGGAACGCACGCAGAAGCATTTGGGTGTCTCTGAGGAAGTGTCGTCGTTTGTTCTGCCCGTGGGTGTGACCATTAATATGGATGGCACCAGTTGTTATCAAGCCGTGGCTGCAGTGTTTTTGGCGCAGGTCTTGGGCCTGGACTTGACCTTCGGTCAGATGTTGCTCATTTTGGCCACGGCCACCATCTCGTCGATAGGTACGCCGGGCATTCCGGGAGGCTCTATCGTCATGCTGATGATCGTGCTCGATTCGGTCGGTATCCCGATAGAGGGACTGGCGCTTATTTTGGGCATTGACAGGCCTTTGGACATGTTGCGCACCGTGGTGAATGTGACGGGCGACATGACGGTGTCGTGCGTCGTTGATGAGGGTAATAAAACAACAACGGCCGGTCACGAGGCGTGACCAGCCGTTGTTTGTGCTACTTTGATGCTTTACTCGTCTAGGCTAAGGTCGCACCCCAGCTGTTCGGCTTTCTTTTGCGCTTTGTTGCTGAGGTCTTCGATGATCTTGTTGAATTGTTCTTTTTCTTTTTCGGTTATCTTCTCTTCAGCGGCGTATTCGTCGCCACCCAATTCAACGGCGAGTGCACCGAGAGCCACGGCAAAAGCCGCTTCTTTCAGCTCTTCGCAATCCTTGGTGTCTTTGATCATCTTCTCAACCTCGTCGTAAGCTTCCTTCATTTCCGTAAATTGCTTGGAGGCTTTTGTCTCGGTCTTGGCTTTGCCTTCTTTTCCGTTTTCATTTTTGCCGCCGCCGCACTGCGTGAAGGCGAACAGCATCATGCCCGCGAGGGCGATAATCAGAGTTTTCTTCATGATGTTGATGTTTAGTTGGTTTTTTTAATCGCAACAAAAATAGAAAAAAACCGAAAAAGGCAACTGGTTTTTGAATAGAAGTCCACTTTACACTGTAAAGTTTTGTTACACCACTGTAAAATAATGTTACACTCTGTTTTGAATATTAAATTTTAGATCTTTGAATTTCAAATAGTTATATTTTTGGCATGAGATATGTTTTCTATTGGCACATAAAAAACTATGTGTAATATGATAGCAAAACATACCTTTCTCATTTTGATGATGTCCGTTGGAGCCTTGACCAGTGTCAAGGCCCAGGACACCGTCACCATGGACCTCAAATCCTGTATGCGCTATGCCGTGGAGCATTCCACCAAGATGCGCATTGCCCATGCCGACAACCGCGATGCACAGATTGATCGCCGCGATGCCATCCTTACTGCCTTCACGCCCACGATTGAGGGTAGCACTTACGCCTACTCCAACTTCGGCCGCAGCATCGACCCTGAGACCAACACCTATATCCGAACGACCTCGTTCCACAATGGCTACAGCCTCTCGGCGGGCATCAACCTATTCAACGGATTCCAGGCCGTCAACAACCTGAAAATCACCAAGACAGCCCAACTGATGGGCTTGACGAAGGAACAACAAACAGAAGACCAGATCTGCCTCGCCACGATGGAAGCCTACTGCAATGTACTGTATTACACCGAGATGCAGAAAGCTTTGCAGGCGCAGGTGTCCACGGCGGAGAAGTCGGTGGAACTGGCCACGAAGCAAGAACAATTGGGGCTGAAATCCCACGCCGACGTGGTTCAAATCCAAAGCGACCTCGCCGAGCGGCAGTACCAGCTGACCCAATGCCGCAACAGCCTCAACAGCGCCATGATCACCCTGAAGGATGTGATGTTTTGGCCGATTGAAAAACCGTTGAAAATCGATGGTTTGGATGTAGGGCTGTCGCACCATGGCAGCCGAACGGATGAAATTTCCCAAATGGTGGAATTCGCCAAAACCAACATGCCCGCCGTCCTTTTGGCGGAAGGCACGATGAAAAACGCCCGCCTCGCATTGAAGACAGCCCGCTGGCAGTTGCTGCCTCGACTCTCGCTCTACGGTGGTTGGTCGTCGAGTTATTTCACTTATCCGGGCATGGAGGGCTATGTGCCCACACCTTATTTCGAGCAGATGAAGAACAACGGCGGCGAGTATGTGCAACTCTCGTTGAGCATTCCCATCTTCGACCGCCTCTCGAAGCATTCCAATATCGCAAAGCGAAAGAATGCCTACGACCGCGCCCAAGCCGATTATGAGCAGACGCTTCAAACGGTGGAGGCCGAGGTGCGCCGCGCCATCGCTGACCGCGACGGCAGCGCCGATGCCTTGCACCAAGCCGACACCCGTGCTGAATTACAAAATGAGGCCTTCGCACTGAACACCAAGCGCTTCGAGCAGGGCTTGATCTCGTCCATCGAATACCAAACGGCCTCAAACAACTACCTCAACGCCCTTGCGGAACAATTGAATGCCAGGCTTCAATACTTTATCAAGAATAGTGTGGTTAATTACTATGGAGGGATACATTATATAGAACAGTAAAAGAGATTCCCCTGCGGGGAATGGAGGTCTAAGGTCGTTTTTAACCGCGGCGGCCTGTGGCGCTACAGATTGGCAACTTGTTCTTGCCGCCGCTATATAACTAAAACAAGCACTCCATTCCCGAAGGGAAACTCAACAAACAATTCAACAGTTAAACAATCAACACTTCAACAATATGAAAACCTACCTGAAATTCCTATCCCGCAACAAGCTCTACACCGCCATTGAGTTCATTGGCCTGAGCGTGGCCTTGGCCTTCGTCATCATCAGCTTCTGCTATGTGGTGCAGCAATACGCTGTCACGTGCGAGAACCCCGACCGTGAGCGGATTTATGCCGTGGGCGATAAAAAAGATTTCCTCAATTGTTACGGCATGAAAGAAGTCATCGACGGCAAGCTGCCCGAGGTGGAAACCGTTTCGCATTTCCAACTCGTACAAGACCAGTTAATTCACGTTGGCGAACAAAACTTTGTGGGCAATATGCTTGTCAGCGATGTGGATTTCTTCAGCATCTTTCCCATTGTGTTCAAGGAAGGCAGTCCTGAAATGCTTTCGGAACGCAATGCAGCATTCATCTCTGAAAAATTGGCTGAGAGGCTGAACGAGGAGAATGTGAACAAGCCCTTGATTGTTGGGAGTGACACGTTGAACGTTGCGGGTGTCATTGCCGACAAAGGCAGCTCTTTGCTTCCCGAGTTCGACGTGATGCTTAATTATGAATATGTGCAGTCGCCTTCTGTCAAAAGCTATCGCGGAAACCCTTTCAACCATTGGTCTCACATTGGCACTTTCATAAAGGTGCGCCCCGATGTTGACCAAGAAGAGTTGGCCTCGAAATTGCAGGCACTCTGTGACCTACAGTTCGAGAATAGTCCGAGTTGGGACGGACTTATGATGGTCCGTTTCGATGAGTTGTTTTACGCATCGGTTTACACGAGTCTGAACAAAGGCGACCGTTCCATGCTTCGCACGATGATCATCATCGGACTTTTGCTGCTCATTTCGGCCTTGTTGAACTACATCAACCTGAATGTCGCTTTGGTCGGAAAACGTGCCAAGGAGATGGCTTCGCGACGGTTGCTCGGCGCGCAGAAGTCCGACATTGTTTTTAAGTTTCTCGGCGAGGCGTTTGTTTTCACTTTGTTCAGTTTCGTTGTCGGGTTGGCAATAGCCCATGCCATTGTCCCGACGGTCAATCGGCTATTGCAGTCGGATGTGGCGATTACCATATCCTTTGCTTTGCCTTACCTCGTTGCCTATCTCCTGATGGTGATAGTTGTGTCGTTGCTTGCTGGTATCTTGCCAGCCGCCATCATCTCCAAAGCCCAACCCATTGACGTGGTGCGTGGTACTTTCCGTTTCCGCAACCGCACCGTGCTCTCGAAGGTGTTCATTGTGGTGCAAAACGTCATCGCCATCTTGCTCATCGCTCTTGTGTTGACGATGGAGCTTCAAATGCACCACATGGAGAATCGCTCGACAGGATTGAACGTGGAGAACTTGTTTTTCTTAGGCTCCGACCTCGACTACACAGCGGAAAAAGAAGCCTTCGTGGAAGAGTTGAGGGCTTTGCCTTGTGTGAAGGATTTGGCATCGGCAGATGCCGTTCCCGGAGTGATTACCATGACGCTCGGTTTGAAGAAACTCCACGACTCGGAGAGTAGGACAATGGTTCCCATGCTCTCCTGCGACACGGCGGCGTTCCGAATGTTGGGTTTTGAAGTGAAAGAGCGCTTTCTGGACGCAGACGCCAGCAGTTTCTGGATTACCGAGGCGACTGCTGCAGGCATGACGGGCTTGCCCTACGGCGAGAACAACTTCGACAGTATTGTGATGTGGCAGAAGCATTGTATTGCTATGCCAGTATGCGGGGTGATCGCCGACTTCTCGATGCAAGATGCCCTGCATGTGACCGATGAAGACTATGTGATTGTCCTAGGCAACGGAGGTTGGGATCCATATTCCCATCTGCTGATTGATGTCATTGGCGACCACCGTGAGGCCAAACACGCCATTGATGCAGTCTATAAGAAACACTGCGAACAGGTGTTTGGCACCTATTTAGAACCTGAATACAACGATTTTGTGGAGAACGTGATTGCCAAGCAATACGACAAGCAACGCCGTCAGATGCGGCTCATCGAACTGATTATGGCGATTTCAGTCATCCTTTCGCTGCTCGGCCTGGTGGCCATGAGCACGCATTTCGCCTCCGAGCGCGAGAAGACCATCGCTATCCGCAAGGTGTTTGGCGGCACAATGCAGAGCGAAATCCGCCGCAACTTGAAGGAATACATCATTATGATACTGATTGCCAACGCGATTGCCATTCCCGTAGCGGTGTGGCTCTGCAAACGCTATCTGGAGGACTTCGCCTATCGCATCGACTTGCACCCATGGATTTTCGTGGTCACAGTGGTGCTGTCGTTTGTCATAGCTATCGGTTCGGTGCTTTGGCAGATTGTCTCGGTGGCGCGGGTGAATCCGGTGATGGCGTTGAAGAAGGAGTAGCATCACTTCTCTTTTAGGAAACGCTTCAACAAAAATGCGAGGAAGTAAGGGAAAGTGTAGAAACTGCCGTTCCAGCCGATATTCTTATACCCAAATTTGATGCCGTATTTCACTTCGGGGTAAGAGTCCCATTTGATGAGATTGTTCAGCGAGGCTGTGGCACCGTCTTTGGCTTTCACCTCGACGGGAATCAGCGAGTCGGCATCCCTTACGAAGAAATCCATTTCGATGGCGGGGCTGTCGTGCTTGTAGTAATACAGCTGCTCGTATCCCGATTTCCGCAGCATCTCACCGACAACGTTCTCGTAGATGGCACCTTTGTATGTACCGAAGTTTTTGTTGATGCGAAGATCGTCTTGAGCCTCTTCGTCAAGAGAAGCTATCAAAAGCCCTGTGTCGTGGTAATAGATTTTATAACAATCGGTGTCGTAGTTGCCTTTCAATGGCAGTTCCACATTGTTCAAGCAATAGCACACATTGATGACTCCAGCCTCTTTCAGCCAATCCACGGCGCCAATGTATTCCCTGTTTCGTGCACCCTTGGCAATCTTCGTGATTTGGTATTTTTTGTTCTCTTTCGCCAAAAAAGTCGGGATGTGGTTATACACAGCAAGGACCTTCGCCTTGTCGGTTTCCTTGGCGTATTTCGTGATGTCTTCCTCGTAGTCTTTCAGAAGTTGCCGTTGCAGTTTCAGCGTTCCGCCGAAATGACCATTGTCGATATATTTTTTGACCACTTCGGGCATGCCTCCCAGCGTCATGTAGTCACGGAAAACGCCCATGAAAGTGTCCATTTCGAGTTGGGAAAAAGGCTTTAGCGAAAGCATGTGGGCATATAGGTCCTCGATCTGTTCCTTGGAATAGCCCTTGGCCCAAAGAAACTCCTCGAAATCCATCGAAAACATGTCGTAATCTTCTTTGTAGCCTACTGCATTCGACTCGATTTCCTCGTAATAAATGCCCATCAACGAGCCTGAGCAAATCACGTCGAAACGTCGATCTTGGCAGAATGACTTGAGCGAAGTGGCGCAATCGGGACATTTCTGAAGCTCGTCGAAAAACAGCAGCGTCTTGTTTGGGATAACCTTCCACGAGGGTTCGAGGATAGTGATGTTTTTGATGATTTGGTCCACTTCGTATCCGTCGTCGAAGATGTTGCGGAATTTCTTCTGAAGCACGAAGTTCATCTCCAGGACCGATTCGTAGTTAGCGCGTCCGAAAGCCCTGATGGACTCGGTTTTCCCAATTTGTCTGGCTCCTTTTACAATCAAAGGCTTTCTTTCAGGATTGTTTTTCCATTCATATAGAAACTTATCTATTTTTCTTTCAAGTAGTTCCATTGCATTGAATCACATTTTCTGCTGCAAAAATAGTCAAAAAATCACATTTTCTGACAATTTTTTTATCAAAAAATCACATTTTTGTGAAAGATATAAATTACTCCCTGCTTCAAATCCAAGTTGGAAACACTGTAAAGTTTCTTTACACCACTGTAAAATAACTTTACACTTTGTAAAATAGCTGTTTTTGTATTTTATTGATTATTATTGATTTGCAATTTTGGCACAATAAATGCCTACGAATTAGCGGTTCAACAATTAAACGATTAAACAAACAACAATTAAACAATGAATAGCATCTCCGACAAATTAATCAAAATCCTATCGTTAGGCATAGGTCTCGCCATCGGCATCGTGCTGATTGCCAAAGTGTGTTTCGAATTGTCGTACGACAGTTTCTACAAGGATGTGGACCGCATCTATATGATTACGGAAAACATCATCTTTCAAGAAGGTGGCGACCCCGATGACTTTTGGGGCACTTCGGGCGGCATCGCGCCGGGTTTCAAGGCGGAGGTGCCGGGCGTGGAAGCCGCTACGCGCTATTCCAACCTGCTCAACGGTAACCTTTATGACGAAAACAACAACCTCATCACAGGCCTATGCATCGGTGCCGACACCTGCTTTTTCGACTTTTTCGACCGTGAATTTCTTGCGGGCGACCCGATGCAGGCTTTGCAACAATACAATGGCGACATTGCCGTCAGCCGCAGTTTTGCGGAGAAGTTGGGAGGTTTGAACGAAGCCATTGGCAAACAAATCTACAGTGAAGTTTGGGGACCGAAAACAAGACTGACCGTGGTTGGCGTGTTTGAGGATTTTCCGAAAAACGGCAGCATTCAATGCGACATCGTGACGACCATTGCTGCGTTTGGCGAGTGGAGCATCAACAATTGGTTGGGCAACGACCGTTATCGCGGCTTTGTCAGGCTGGCGCCCAATGTGGATCCCAACGGCTTGAAAGATGCCATCCGTAAGATGCAGGAGGCACACCAGCCTTTGGAGGAATTGGAACGCGACGGCTCCACGATTTGGTACACGCTGACCCCTCTTGCCACCATGCACCGCCACGAGCCTACTATCAAAAACTATGTGCTGATTCTTTCGGTGGTGGCGGCCTTGCTGCTTTTAGTCTCGGTGCTCAACTACCTGCTGATGGCGGTTTCGGATGTGGTGCGCCGCTCCAAAGAAATGGGCGTCAGGAAGTGCTACGGTGCCAGCGCAGGAAGCATTTACGGAATGCTCTTCAAAGAGACGGCTTTGAACCTGCTGGCTTCGTTGGCAGTGGCGGCTTTGGTGATATGGGCTTTCAGCGGGGTCATCGAGTCGCTGCTGGGCGTGCCAGTCGCCAGCCTTATGGTGCCGCAAACCCGATGGGTGCTTGTCGGCATCATCGCTTTCATTTTCGTTGTCTCGGCCCTCATCCCCGCGATGATGTTCGTCAGGATTCCTGTCTCTACGGCCTTCAGCGGTTACAAGGAAAGCAAGCGTCGTTGGAAACTCTCGCTACTGATGTTGCAAATCGGCATCAATGCCATCCTGCTACCTATGGTCCTCGTGGCCGACGGACAATATGAAAGGGCTTTGAATGCCGACATGGGCTATGAATACGAGAATCTATTGTATTCCCCATTGAAAGGCGCGGATAAGGACAAATTGATACTGATTACGGAGAAACTGCGGCAATATCCCGAGGTGGAAGCCGCCGAACTGACCTACTGCATCCCTTTGTACAAGTCGTCGGGAAATAATATTATGCTGCCCGACAACCCGACAAAGTATCTGATGGGCGTGTGCGACCAATACATGGCGACAGAAGGCTTTTTCGATATGATGGGCTTCCGTTTGACAGAGGGCAAAGCGCCTTCAAAGCCGAAGGATGTGGCCGTGAGCCAAAGTTTCGTGAAAGAGATGAACCTTTATGCCGACTGGAGCGATGGTGCTGTAGGCAAGGACATCCTGATTTCGGAGCACAGCGATGGCGACGACGATGTTTACACCATTTGTGGTGTTTATGAAGATTATGTCATCGGCTCGATGTTGGGCAACGACGACCGCGCGAGCATCCGCTTCTGTTGGAACATGGATTGGAACTCTGGCTCCGAAGACTGGTCGAGGATGATGAACACCTTGGTGGTAAAAGTGCGTGAGGTGAATCCCGAAGCTATCGCCAAGGTGAAGGCGGTCATCGAGGAATGTCTGCCCGAGCGGAACAATGTAGAAGTGACGCCTTACACCGAATTGGTCAAGAAGGAGTACACCCACCTGTATCAGATGCGGCGCACATTCATTATTGGTGCCTTGTTCGCTTTGGCGATTGCCTTGTTTGGTCTGATAGGTTTTGTGCGCGACGAGGCCAACCGCCGCAGCAAGGAAGTGGCCATTCGCAAGGTGAACGGCGCGGTTGCGGGCGAAATTATCAAGATGTTCGTAGCGGATGTGCTGAAACTGGCCGTGATTGCTGCCTTAATCGGTGTGGCGATAGCCTATTTCCTCGCCGACAAATGGCTGGAGTTGTTCGCCATGCGCATCGGTCTCTCGCCACTCTATTTCGTCATCGGCGCGGTGTCGGTCTTGCTTATCGTGACCGCCGTGGTCGTCATGAGCAGCAATCGTGTTGCCCGAATGAATCCTGTTAAGTCTTTGAAGAATAATTGATATGGAAACAATGTATATAGATTCCCTACGGGAATGGAGGTCAGGAGTCGTTGTTAACCGCGGCGGCCTGTGGAGCTACAGATTGGCAACTAGTTCTTGCCGCCGCTAAATAACTAAGACAAGCACTCCATTCCCCGAAGGGGAATCTCAACAAACAATTAAACAATCAACAACTCAACAATATGGAACACTCAATGGACAGAAAAATCGAACAGAAAAAAGGCATTCGCCGCGCGTTCACCAAGAAGGCACTGCCGTTTTGGGGCGGGGCGTTGCTTCTCGTCTTTATCCTCTGGCTTATCTTCAGGGACGACTCGAAGAAACTCCGCATCGACGCGGACAACATCACCGTGAGCACCGTCACCTCGGGTGAGTTCAACGACTACATCCGCATCAGCGGACAGGTCGCGCCGATGACGACCATCCAAATCAGCCCCTTGGAAGGTGGTGTGGTGCAACAAATCGTCACCGAGGAAGGTAGCCGCGTCAAGGCGGGCGATGTCATTCTAATCTTGAGCAACGAAAACCTGGATATGCAAATTCTTTCCTCCGAGGCCGACCTCGCCGAGAAGGAGAACATCCTGCGCAACACCATGATTCAGATGGAACAGCAAAAGCTGAGCGTGGAGCAGGAGAAACTGCAACTGCAGATGGAGGTGCAGCGCAACCGCCGCACCTACGAGGCGCAGAAGTCGCTCTACGACGACGGCCTCATCGCCCGTGAGGACTACCTAAAGGCCGAAGAGGACTTCACGCTCTCGAACAGCCGCCTGAAGCTGGTGGAGAACCGCGCCAAGCAGGACAGCCTCCATCGCTCGGTGGAAATCGACCGAATGCGCGAGAGCCTCGAAAACATGCGCGTCAACATGATGATGATCCGCAAGCGCAAGGAAAACCTGACCATCAAAGCACCCATCGATGGCGAGTTGGGGCTGTTGGATGTGGTGTTGGGCCAGTCGGTGGGCGCAGGCTCCAAGATCGGGCAAATCAACAACCTCGACAGCTACAAGATTGAGGCCCAGATCGATGAGCATTACATCGACCGCATCACGCCGGGCTTGGAGGCCACCTTCGAACGGCAGAGCGAGCGGTATCAGGCGCAGATCCGCAAGGTGTATCCAGAGGTGCGCGACGGCAAGTTCAAGGCCGACTTCAAGTTCATGGAACAGCAGCCCGAGAACATCCGCAGTGGCCAGACCTATTACCTCAACCTGCAACTCGGCCAGCCCGTGGAGGCGGTGCTCATCCCGCGTGGTGCCTTCTACCAAAAGACCGGTGGCAAATGGATCTATGTCCTCTCGCCCGACGGCAGCAAAGCCACCAAGCGCGACATCAAGATTGGGCGACAGAACCCGCAGTATTACGAGGTCGTCGAAGGCCTGGAGGCTGGCGAGAAGGTGATTACTTCTTCTTACGACAACTTCGGAGAGAGTGAAGTGCTGGTGTTTTAATCACAAAACCGACAAAACAATGCAAAACATGGTGAAAAAGTCCAAAGAGAAGCGTGCGGCGGCACCCAACCGGGTTGCCGCCGGAAAGCGGGCCAGTTGGCCGCTTTCCCCAACCAAGGAAAAAGGTTTTGAGGGTTTTGTAGGTTTTGTGAACAAACAATTAAACAGTTCAACAATCAACAATTCAACAATATGAATAGATTCAAAGACACACTCATCAAAATCCTTTCGTTAGGCATAGGCCTAGCCATTGGCATCGTGCTGATTGCCAAGGTGTGCTTCGAATTGTCCTACGACAGTTTCTATAAGGATGTGGACCGCATCTATTGCATCCAAATGGAGACCACGAGTTCCGAAGGCGTGAATGTGTTTCCGCGTGTCAGCGGGGCCGTGGCTCCAGGCTTCAAGGCCGAAGTGCCGGGCGTGGAGGAAGCCACTCGCATCGTAGACCAGACTTGGAACAAAACCAATTATACGAACGAGGAAGGCCAAATCATTTTCGAAGGAGCCGCCATTATGGCCGACTCGTGCTTTTTCAAGGTGTTTTCCATCCCTATCATTGCAGGCGACATCGAAAAGGTCTTGATATCGAAGGAACACATCGCCATCTCGCGTTCTTTCGCAGAGAACCTAGGTGGTGTTGAGGCATGCCTCGGAAAGATTGTACATGTTGAGAACGACAAAGATGTTTACACCGTGGAGGCTGTGTTTGATGACCTACCTAAAAACATATCGCTTCCTTTCGATGTGGTGTATTCCATCAATTGGATGAGCAAGGGAAGCCTTGAAAACTGGATCGGCAATGAGCGTTACACCAGTTTTGTTAAATTGCAAAAAGGTATCGACCCCCATTCGCTTGAAGAGGCTATCCACAAGATGCAAGCCACACACCAAGACTTGGAGAAAATGAAGACTGAAAAAGGCAGACAGTTGCGCTATCTTCTGGTGCCTTTCGACAAGCTCCATACTTCCGACCCCGAGGTGCACAATATGGTCATCATCCTTTCCATCGTGGCTTTCCTGTTGCTGTTCATCAGTATGATGAACTACATTCTCGTGGTGCTTTCCTCGATGGTGAAACGCTCGAAGGAAATCGGCATCCGCAAATGCTATGGCGCGGGCGGTCACGAGATTTACGGGATGCTCATCAAGGAAGCGGCGGTGCATATCGGGCTGGCCTTGGTGCTGGCGGCTCTGCTTATCCTTGCGGGTAACAACTTGGCGAAGAACCTGTTGGGCACTTCCTTTACAACTACGCTTATCGGGCCGAGCATCCGCGTCATTGTGGCTGTCATCGCGCTGATTTTCGTGCTTTCGGTGATTGTGCCAGGCTTGCTCTACACCCGCGTTCCCGTTTGGCAGGCCATCCGTAATTTCAGTGAGAACAAACGCCGTTGGAAACTTTTCCTGTTGAGCCTGCAAGTGGCGGTGAATGTGTTCATCGTGGCGATGCTGCTCGTCGTGACGGGGCAATACGAACACATGGCGAGTGAGGAAACTGGCTACAACTACAAAAACCTTTATTATATCAAGGTGCGTGACACCAAAATCAATACGCAGACCTTGATTTTCGACAAGTTGAGGTCGCTGCCCGTAGCGCAAGGCGTGGAAGGATGCATGTTGATGCCATACCAAGGTGCCGAAGGAAACGTGGCTCTTCAAATGCCTGAGAGAACGGTTCTACTCTATCTTGCCGACTGCTTTTCGACCACCGAAGGCTACTTCGACATGCTTGATATTCCGTTCGCTATGGGTCATGCGCCGAGCGATACTGCCGAGATTGCCATTAGCAAGAACTTTATGGAAGAGATGGGCAAGATTGAGGATTGGAGCGATGGTCCGATTGGAAAACAGGTTTATGTCAGCGGCCACAACAGCAAGCAGGTTGGCGAAGATGAATGGCGCGAGGAATCCTTGACGGTGTCGGGCGTTTACCGCAACATCCGCATTGGCAGTGCCCTCAATCCGAACATGAAACCGAGTTGCTACTTCTACGGCTATAACGGCAACGGCAAACCAAAGAGGTTTTGGAATATTCTCGTGAAAGTGGACCATGCCAATCGTAATACGATGCAGCAAATCCAAGATGCCGTGAACGAGGTGGCGAAAGAAGAGGAATTGGAAGTGAAGTCGTATGCCGAAGAGGTGCGCGCCCAGTATGCCGACAACCGCAAGATGCGCAACACCATCTTGGTCGGGGCTTTGTTCGCCCTGCTCATCTCGCTTATCGGCTTGATCGGTTATGTCAGCGACGAGGCCAACCGCCGCAGCAAGGAGATTGCTATCCGTAAGGTGCATGGCGCGGTGTCGGGCGAAATCGTCGGGATGTTTGTCGGCGAGGTGCTGAAACTGTCGTTGGTGGCTGCCGTCGTCGGCGCAGTGGGTGCGTTCTTCGTGGCCCGCAAGTGGATTGAGCAATTCGCGTTCCGCATCAACCTGTCGCCGTGGTATTTCATCGGCGCAGCGGTGATTGTGCTGGTCATCGTGGCCATCGTGATTGGCGTGAGCAGTTGGCGCATCGCGCGGATGAATCCAGTGAAATCTTTGAAGGATGAGTAATGGGATTTGCTTCGCAAAGAAATACGCAGTATTCAACGTAGTTAAATCTATCAAAAATGAAATGAAAATCATTCAAAAATAGAATATTATGGGATATGGACATGAAAAGAGATTTTATAAGATTTTAAAAATCAGATTTTTTCAAGATTTCTACACGAAGTGTATCCCACAAAAAAGAATAAAACAACAAATCAACAAAATAAAAGTTTAACCCTTAAAGACTAAAAGCAATGATTAAAGTAGAAAATCTAAGGAAAGTCTTCCGCAGCGAGGACATTGAAATCGAAACCATCGCATTGGACGGCGTTTCGTTCGAAATCAACGACGGCGAGTTTGTCGCCATCATGGGGCCTTCGGGCTGCGGCAAGTCCACCTTGCTCAACATCCTCGGCCTCTTGGACAACCCCACCGAGGGCCGTTACGAGCTCCTCGGCCATCAGGTCGGCGACCTTAAAGAGAAGGACCGTACCCAGTTCCGCAAGGGCAACATCGGCTTCGTGTTCCAGAGCTTCAACCTCATCGACGAACTCAATGTGTTTGAGAACATCGAGCTGCCGTTGCGCTACATGAACATCCCTGCCGCCGAGCGTAAGCAGCGCGTCGAGGACATTATGACGCGCATGGCCATCAAGCACCGCGCCTCGCACTTCCCGCAGCAGCTGTCGGGCGGTCAGCAGCAAAGGGTGGCCATCGCCCGCGCCGTCGTCGCCAACCCCAAGCTCATCCTCGCCGACGAGCCCACGGGTAACCTCGACTCGAAGAACGGCAAAGAGGTGATGGACCTGCTCACCGACCTCCACAAGGAAGGCACCACCATCGTCATGGTGACCCACTCGCAGCGCGACGCCGGCTACGCCGACCGCATCATCAACCTATTCGACGGTAAGATCGTGGAAGAGGTGTTGTCGCAACTGTAAAAAGACATGGGACACGAGGGGGCGAAATAGTCTATCTCGTGTCCCATAGTCTATTATAACAGCGGCGTCATATAAAGCGGCAGAAACACCAACCCGTCTTTGACTTCAACATCTTTGGAGTGAAGCACATACGGCGTGGAAAGATAGTTTCGGTACTTTTCGATGCACTTTTTTATCGAGGTCAAGGTGTAGTTTGTGCTGCTCTTGACCTCGATGGGCGATATATTGTGCCGCGAGGTGACGGCTTCTTTTTGGATCAAGAAATCAACCTCCATGCGGTTTTCGGCGTCTTCCTTGTCGTAATTGTTGTAGAAATAAAGTTTCTTGGCCGTTGCTTTAAGCATCTGCGCTACAATGTTTTCCACCAACATTCCTTCGTTGATTTCCAGTTTGTCGAACATCAGTTTCTGGTAAATCTCGTTGCTGACGATGCCTCGGGCGTTGAAAGCCAGTGAGATGAGCAGACCTGTGTCGCAGAAATAGCATTTGAGGGCGGTGCGGTCTTCGTTGAGTTGCAAACCGATGTTGGGCGCGGTGGTGTTGTAGCAGATGTTGGCGATTCGGGCATCGTCGAGCCAGAAGAAAGCGCTGTCGTATTCGCGCATTCGGGCTTCGTCCTTCAGTGCAGAGAGGGTGAATTTCTTCTCGTGCTTTTGGAGCTGGCCGGGAATGGCATCGTAAATGGCCTCTACGCGGGCCGTTGCCGAGCCTGCGTATTTCTTGATGTCATTTTTGTAGAGGCGCAAAATCTGGCGTTTGATGGCATCCACTTTGTTGAAATCCTTCGTTTGTGCATATTCGGCCACGGCTTGCGGCATACCGCCCACAATCATATATTGGCGGAAATAGTGCATCGCGTCGCGGTGGAAGTCGCCCATAGGTTGCTGTTTTTCGAACTGTTTTTGGATGTATGGCATCAGCACTTCGTTTCCCATCGCCCAAAGGAATTCCTCGAAATCCATCGGATACATATCGACACCTTCCTCCTCGGAAGGAATGACGATGTCCTCGACGTTTTTCTTGATGGAAATGAGCGATCCGGTTTCCAAGTAGTCGAAACGGTGGTCGGCAACCAATGCTTTGATGGCTTCGCGGGCGCGGGGGCATTTCTGTACTTCGTCGAAGATGATGAGCGACTTGCGGGGCGTGAGGGTTTTCTTGTAATGGAGTTGGATGTTTTGCAGCAGCGTGTCCACATCTTCCAGATAGTCGTCAAACCACGACTTGACTCGGGCTGGTGCTTTGCTGAAGTCAATCAGGATGTAGGATTCGTATTCGTTGCGGGCAAACTCCTCTGCGGTATAGCTTTTCCCAATGCGTCGTGCACCTTCGATAAGCAATGCGGTATCGCCATTCCGTTCTTGCTTCCATTTCAATAGTTTATCATAGATTTTCCGTCTCATAAATCACCTTTCCTAGATTTTTCAAATGGGTGTTTATACACTTTTCCTAGATTTTTCAATGTGGCAAAATTACACATTTCCTAGATTTTTGAATGAAAAGCTCCAAAAAAAATTCTTCATGACAACGCTCACTGTAAAGTTTCTTTACACCACTGTAAAGAAACTTTAC
>Ga0310694_10001235_pt1 | contig 29728 bp, 26 predicted proteins | sample 174DNAGHGhighgp2_FD_203884 | JGI IMG/M metagenome (GOLD analysis project Ga0310694, IMG submission 203884) | Sheep rumen microbial communities from Palmerston North, Manawatu-Wanganui, New Zealand - 1742 DNA GHGhigh gp2 (v2) (version 2) | ecosystem: Host-associated > Mammals > Digestive system...
CGCCATGGCCAACACCAGAAGTGCGGACGTTCTCCAGACACGGCGCGGAATCCTGTGGAACGTATCCAACACGCCGCTTGAAATGTTTGTAAGGCCCTTGCGGAAACGCTCCGCCGCCGTGGGACCGCCTTCGTCGTATGTGCTTGGCGTGAGATACGGCGACGAATCGAAATCGATTGGCGGTGGCATTGGCGAAGGCTTCTCCGGCTGTTGCGGCGCCTCTTGCGGCTTGGTAGCGACAGTCTGCTGCTGAGCAGAGTGTTCAAACAACTCCAGTCCGCGTACGACTGGTGGTGGTTCTGGAATTGGTGTTGGCGCAGGTTCAGGTATTGGTTCTGGTTCCGGTGCTGGAGCGGGCGGAGGAGGTTCGGGAATTGGCTCCGGTTCTGGCACATGGATTGGTTCCGGTTCCGGTGCTGGAGCGGGCGGAGGTTCGGAAATTGGCTCCGGTTCTGGCACATGGATTGGCTCCGGTTCCGGTGCCGGAGCGGGCGGAGGTTCGGGAATTGGCTCTGGTTCTGGCACATGGATTGGCTCCGGCTCCGGCGCGGGAGCGGGCGGAGGCGGTGGTGGCTCTGGTCCCGTGGGGACTTCGCGGATGTTGACAGTAGGTGCACGGCGACCTTCGTAGATGTCCATGAACTCACGCACCAGCGGAATCGGGTCTAGTCCAACGCACTCTGCGAAGAGCCGCACGAATCCGCGTCCGTAGATGGGGGCGGGAATGCGGTGGAAGTCCTCGCGTTCCATTTCCTCGACGGTCTGGACGAGCATGTGCGTCTGCGCGGCCACTTGCGAGCAGGTGAGGCCCTTGGCTTCGCGGGCGTCTCTCAGCGTTTTTCCGAATGAACTCATCTTTGTTTTCCTGTTTTAAAAGGGGCAATTGCAAACCTTTCTTCCGCGCCATTCGCGAGGCAAGCCATGTGGCTTGACGGAACTCGCTGAAACGACACTGCGCGTCTGAAAAGCTCAGCGCAATTAGTATGCCAAATCCTAGCCCTCCGTGCAAGGGGAAAATTTGGGAACGGCGATGAATGCACTTGAAGTACAGACATTGGCTTGCTGGGCTCATGGATGGTTCCAGCAGGCACTGACCCGCCTCTGCGTCTGTGTGGTGGTGGCATTGATTGCCGTGTTGGTTATTAAGGGCACAAACCGTCCGTGACGCGGTGGCACGGGTTACCTCGCTGTGGTGTGGTGCGGTGATCTCGCGTTGAAGCCCGTTGTAGATGCACGTGCCTCTAGTCTTGGCGGAATGATTGCGAGGTGGCGAGAGACGAAAAACGAAAACGCTGGAGCTTACCCCCTTGCGTTATGGGGGTAATTGTGATAAACTATGTGCTTTCACGTTTTGGAGAAAGTTTCGAAATGGCTATAGTACTCGGTCTGCCGAAGGGCAGTCTTCAGGAATCGACCTTCGCGCTGTTCAAGCGCGCGGGTTTCACCGTTACATGCTCGTCGCGGTCCTATATACCGTCCATCGACGACCCGGAAATCAAGTGCCGTCTGTTGCGTCCGCAGGAGATGAGCCGCTATGTGGAGCTCGGCCTCCTTGATGCGGGCATCTGCGGCTACGACTGGGTCTATGAGAACGGCAGCGACGTGCAGGAGGTGTGCGAGCTCAACTATTCCAAGGCCACGTCCAACCCGGTGCGCTGGGTGTTGGCGGTTCCCAACGACTCCAAGATCAAGAGCGTCAAGGACCTCAATGGCAAGCGTATTTCGTCCGAGGCAGTGGGCCTCGTGAAGCGCTACCTGAAGAAGAACGGCGTCAAGGCCGACGTGGAGTTCAGCTGGGGCGCGACGGAGGTCAAGGCCCCTGAACTCGTGGACGCCATCGTCGATCTCACGGAAACGGGCAGCTCGCTCCGTGCGAACAACCTCCGCATCGTCGATACGATCCTCACCTCCACCACCCGCCTGATCGCAAACAAGAAGGCGTGGAAGGTGAAGGCGAAGCGCGAAAAGCTCGAGCAGCTGAAGATGCTGCTTACGGGCGCGCTGGATGCGCAGAAGCGCGTGCTCCTGAAGCTCAACGCCCCCGCAAAGAAGCTGGACAAGATCACGGCCGCGCTGCCCGCGCTGCACGCGCCGACTGTCAACAAGCTCAACGATGCGGAATGGTTCGCCGTCGAGAGCGTGGTGGAGGAGCACCAGGTGCGCGACCTCATCCCCGTCCTCCGAGCCGCCGGGGCCACGGGCATCATTGAGCTGCCGCTGAACAAGGTTATTTTCTGATGCGCGGCGCGCAGGCGCCGCCAGTCAATCGTAAACCACGAGCAAATAAAGAAGCAAACAAAGAAAAGGAGAACGAGATGGGTTCCATCAAGAAGAAGCGCCGCAAGAAAATGTCGAAGCACAAGTACGACAAGCGTATGAAGGCGCAGCGCCACAAGAACAAGTAAGCCCGTTTCGGGCCGTAGAATACGGCGACAGTTTTTGAACAAGAACCGCGCCCCTCCGTTTTCACTTGCGCGGAGGGCGCGGATTTGTCATACTAATGCGCTGGACAGACCAATTAGGAGAAACGAACATGAAGAATGCAGTTATCGCCGCGATGTCGGTGGCACTCGCCGCCGGCGCAGGACCGAACGACTGGGAGAATCCAGCCGTCAACTCCCGCAACCGTGAGCCGGCGCGCGCGTATTCGATGCCGCTTGCAACGTCAGCGGTGGCGCTTACAAAGGACCTTGAGCCAGCGACGCCGTTCGTGAAGTCGCTCAACGGCATCTGGAAGATCAGCTGGTGCGGCAATCCCGACCTGCGTCCTAAGGACTTCTGGAAGACGGACTTCAACGACGCGGACTGGTTCACGATAGACGTTCCGAGCTGCGTGGAGATGCGCGGTTTCGGTTCGCCCGGCTACACGAACACCCGCTATCCCCATGCAAGGCAGTGGCCGCAGATTCTCGACAACGACACCAAGGCCCACGATTACAACCCCGTTTCGTCCTACCGCCGCACGTTCATCGTTCCTGCGGACTGGAAGGGGCGCGACGTGTTCCTGCGCTTCGACGGCGTGTACTCCGCGTACTACGTGTGGGTGAACGGGAAGAACGTCGGCTACGCAGAGGATTCCAAGCTGCCCAGCGAGTTCAACGTCACGAAATACCTAAAACCCGGCGAGAACCTGCTCGCCGTGGAGGTGTACCGCTGGTGCGATGGCAGCTACCTCGAAGACCAGGACATGTTCCGCTTCTCCGGCATCTTCCGCGACGTATCGCTCTTCGCCGCGCCCAAGGTGCGACTTGACGATTTTTCTGTCACGCAGACGTTCTCGCCCGACTACCGCGACGCGACGCTGCGTCTCACGACGACGGTGCGCGGCGGCAATGCGCCGGTCTCGGCCACGCTCTACGACGCGGACTTCAACGTGGTCGATACGTTCACCGACAAACTTGAGGTGCGTGGCGTACATCTGTGGTCCGCCGAGGATCCGTATCTCTACACGCTCGTCATGAAGGCGGGCGAGGACATCCGCACCTGCCGCGTCGGCTTCAAGGAGGTGAAGATCGTCGGCAACGCCGTGCTGTTCAACGGCAAGAAGATAAAGTTCAAGGGCGTGAACCGCCACGAGTGCAGTCCCGAGAACGGGCGCACCGTGTCGCTTGAGGAAATGGTGCGCGACATCACGCTCTTCAAGCAGTTCAACATCAACACGGTCCGCACCTGCCACTATCCCGACCACCACACGTGGTACGACCTCTGCGACCGCTACGGCATCTACGTTGTGGCCGAGGCGAACGTGGAAGGGCACGGATACGGCTACGGCAATGAGGGCCTCGGCCGCCAGCCGGAGTGGTTTGGAACGATTATGGAGCGCAACATAAACCACGTGATGAACTACCGCAACCATCCGTCCGTCACGATTTGGTCGATGGGCAACGAGACCGGCCACGGCGAGGGATTCATCAACGCCATCGCCGCCGTCAAGAAGCTCGACCCGTCGCGTCCTGTCCACTGGGAGCGCGGCAACCCCGACGCGGACGTGGACTCGACGATGTACCCGACCGTAGAATGGCTTGAGGCGCGCGGCAAGAAGGGCGACCTTCCACGCGGGCCAAAGGCGACGGGGAACGGCCAGACGGACGGCAAGGCGTTCTTCATGTGCGAGTACGCCCATGCGATGGGCAATGCGATCGGCAACTTCCAGGAATACTGGGATGTGTTCTACAAGTACGACTCTCTCTCCGGCGGCTGCATCTGGGACTGGATTGACCAAGCCATCTGGAAGGACACTGACCGCGTGTGCAGGAAAACGGGCAAGCGCGTACGCATCCTTGGCTACGGCGGCGACTGGGACGAGGAGCCGCACGACGGGCCGTTCTGCTGTAACGGCGTGGTCGGTCCTGATCGCGAGGTCACGGCGAAGCTCATCGAGGTCGGACACGTCCACCGCAACCTCGTCGTTGAGAAGTTCGACGCGAAAACCGGCACTGCCACGCTTTGGAACCGTTTTGGATTCACGCGCGCAGATGTGTTCGCCGGTTCATGGGAGTTGCTGGAGGACGGCCTCACGGTCGCCACCGGGCCGTTTGCCGTAACGCCCGTTGCGCCGCTTTCGCGCGGCACGTTCCTCGTTGCTCTGCCAAAGGACGTCGTCAAGCCCGGCAAGGAGTACTTCATCAACTTCTCCTTTGCCCTGAGGGAAGATACGCTCTGGGCGAAGGCTGGGCACGTTGTCGCACGCGATCAGCTGCTTTTGCAGGCGCGGACTGATGTGGCCAATTCCTTCGTTTCGTCTTCCGTAGCTAAGTCGAAGCCGAAATACTTCGGCGACGACAAGACCGTCACAGTCGAGGCCGGCGATACCCGGGCCGTGTTCTGCCGCCGCTCCGGCACTCTTTGCGAGCTTGAGATGTACGGCCGGACCATTCTGAAGGACCTCGCGCCTGGCGTGGTTGCGGGGCCGCAGTTCACGTGCGGGCGCGCCTTCACGGACAACGACCGCTGGATTCGCGACGGCAATCCGTGGCATGAGGATCGTTCCGCGAAGAACTTCTATTCTACTGGCCTTTCCCAGCTGCGCCACCATGCGCGTCCGCTCAAGGTCGTTTACCCCGAGGGCGCGGATGCGGTCAAAGTGACGGCCGTGGTGGAGGTGACGGGGTCGAAGTCCGCCGGCTTTACGCACGAGGCTGAGTGGACGTTCCTCGCGGACGGCAGGGTGACGGTGAAGAACACCGTTACGCCGCACGGCACGATGCCTAGCGCGCTTCCGCGCATCGGCACCACGTGGAAGCTTGACAAGTCACTTGAGAACATGGCGTGGTACGGACGTGGTCCGCGTGAGAACTACATCGACCGCTGCACCGGTTCGTTCTTCGGTTGGTGGGAGGGCACCGTCACGGAGCAGTTCGAGCCTTACGTACGTCCGCAGGACAACGGCTACAAGTGCGACGTTCGCACCGTGCGCTTCACGGACGGCAACGGCTTCGGCGTTGAGTTCAGCGGCGACGTCCCGCTCTTCGTGCAGGCCTTGCACTATGGGGTGGAGGACATGGAGTTCGCCCGCCACCGTCCTGGGCAGAAGCGCTTCAACACGCCGCTCATGCCGCGTCAGGAAGTTGTGCTTAACCTCGATGTCCGCCAACTTGGCCTTGGTGGCGGAAGCTGCGGCCCCATTCCGATGAAGAAGTACATCTTCCCGATCAAGAAGGAGACGTGGAGCGTCACCCTCACGCCGGTGAAGGGCAAGCGCTTCTTCGGTCTTTTCTAACCCCCCTGCGTTTACCGTTGCCGTGTATTACGTCGAAACGCCAGAAGGGGTAATCCTCAACGTCAAGGCCCAGCCGCGCAGTTCGCGCGCGGGCATTGACGGCTTGATTGGCGATGCCGTGAAGGTGCGCATAAAGTGCGCACCTGTGGACGGCAAGGCGAACAAGGAGCTTGTCGAGACGCTTGCGGACGCTTTCGGCCTCGCGAAGAGCGCAGTTGTGTTCAAGGGCGGTGAAACGTCCAAGACCAAGCGCATCCTACTGCGGGGTGTCACAGCGCAGGTCCTTGAGGCTGCTGTCAGCTGATTGAACGACAGGTTTTCGCGAAAATGGACGGCCATGAGAACTGAAAATTGTGATATAATATTCGCTCTATGGATAAAGTAGGTGTTTGGATTTTGTGGATCGTCGGGGCATACCTCGTCGGTTCGATTCCGTTTGGATTCATTGTCGGCAAGATGCGCGGCAAGGATATCCGCACGCTTGGCTCCAAGAACATCGGTGCGACGAACGTTTATCGCACCGTGGGCAAGTCGTGGGGAATCCTTGCGTTCGTCTGCGATTTTCTGAAGGGACTGTTGCCCACGTTGGCGGCGCAGAGGTATGGCAACGCCGACTGGTTGCCGCTTGCAGTCGGAATCATGACTGTGGCGGGGCACATGTGGACGTGCTTCATGAAGTTCAAGGGCGGGAAGGGCATTGCAACTGGCTTTGGGATGCTCGTGGCGTTAGCGCCCGTACTGGTGCTGGCGGCCTTCGCAGTGTGGGTGGTAGTGATGCTCGTATCGCACTACGTGTCGCTCGGGTCTATCGTGGCGGCGGCGTTCCTGATGGTTACGGTGTGGCTTCCTTGGTGCGACTGGTTCGGGTGCTGCATGTTCCGCAACTGCAAGGGCTACCACGATCTGCCGCTCTGCATTGTAGTTAGTGCGCTGTGCGCGTTTGCCATCTGGAAGCACAAGAAGAACATCGTCCGCCTGCTTTCGCACGCGGAGAGCAAGATTTATTAAAGGAAATTGGAAATGTCCGAATACAACTACACTGAAATCGAGAAGAAATGGCAGAAGTTCTGGCTCGAACACAAGACGTTCAAGACGGAGAATGGCGGTGGCAAGAAGAAGTTCTACTGCCTCGACATGTTCCCCTATCCGAGCGGTGCGGGTCTGCACGTGGGCCATCCCGAAGGCTACACCGCCACGGACATTCTCTGCCGCTACAAGCGCATGAAGGGCTTCAACGTGCTTCATCCGATGGGCTGGGACGCCTTCGGACTCCCTGCCGAGCAATACGCCGTTGAGACGGGCACGCACCCCGCGATCACCACGAAGAAGAACGTGGATCGTTTCCGCGAGCAGATCCGTGCGCTCGGCTTCTCCTACGACTGGGACCGCGAGGTGAACACTACGGACCCGAAGTACTACAAGTGGACGCAGTGGATTTTCGAGCAGCTCTACAAGAAGGGACTTGCCTACGTCGCCGAGGTGCCGGTGAACTGGTGTCCCGCACTTGGCACGGTGCTTGCGAACGAAGAGGTGATTGACGGGCGTTCAGAGCGCGGCAACCACCCCGTGATCCGCCGTCCGATGCGCCAGTGGATGCTCAAGATCACTGAATACGCAGAGCGTTTGCTCAAGGGCCTCGATACGCTTGACTGGCCCGAGGGCATCAAGGAAATGCAGCGCAACTGGATCGGGAAATCCACGGGTGCGCTGGTGGATTTCGGGGTTCTGTGTGGCGGAGCTCCCGCCGCCGAGAAGATTACCGTTTACACCACCCGCTGCGACACGCTCTTCGGCGCAACGTACATGGTGCTTTCGCCGGAGCACGGGTTTGTGGCGCAGTGGCTCGCAGAGGGAAAAATCGCTAACTCTGACGAAGTGATTGCCTACCAGAAGAAAGCTGCCTCCAAGAGCGACCTTGAGCGTACGGAGCTCAACAAGGAGAAGACCGGCGTGAAGCTCGAGGGCGTGCTCGGCGTCAACCCCGTGAACGGCGAGGCGCTGCCGATCTTCATTTCCGACTACGTGCTCGCCACCTACGGCACGGGCGCGATTATGGCCGTGCCGGCGCACGACGAGCGCGACTTCGACTTTGCCAAGGTCTTCGGTCTCCCGATCGTGCAGGTCGTGGCCCCGGCCGATTCCGAGGCGGCGAAGACGGCTTCTCCTGATCCCGTCCCCTACACGGGCGATGCCGCATTCACGGACATCGCGACGGGCGTGATGGTGTCGTCTGGGTTCATCACCGGCCTCACTGTGGATGAGGCGCGCGTGAAAATGATCGACTGGCTCGTGGAGAAGGGCGTGGGCAAGGCCAAGACGCAGTACAAGTTGCGCGACTGGCTGTTCAGCCGCCAGCGCTATTGGGGTGAACCGTTCCCCGTGATCCACTGGGAGGACGGCACGCAGAGTCTTGTCGATGAAAACGACCTGCCGCTTACGCTCCCCGAACTCGCCGACTACAAGCCAACTGGCACGGGTGAACCGCCGCTCGCTAAGGCGACGGAGTGGGTGAACGTGGTCGATCCCGCGACGGGCAGGAAGGGCGTCCGCGAGACGAACACGATGCCGCAATGGGCTGGTTCGTGTTGGTACTATCTCCGCTACATCGACCCGCACAACGAGAAGGCGTTCGCCGATCCCGCTCTCCTGAAGGAGTGGCTGCCGGTCGATCTCTACGTTGGTGGCGCTGAGCACGCGGTTCTGCACCTCCTCTACGCGCGCTTCTGGCACATGGTGCTTTTCGACCTCGGCCTCGTGCCCACGCCGGAGCCGTTCCAGCGGCTTGTCAACCAGGGCATGATCCTCGGCCTCGCATACAAGACCTCGCGCGGCGTGCTGATCCCGATGGACCAGATCACGTGGCGCGACGGCAAGCCGTACGGCGCGGAGGAGGGCGGTCAGGAGGAGCTGCTCACGGAGTTTCCGGCGAAGATGTCGAAGTCGCTCAAGAACGTGGTCAACCCCGACGACGTGATCCGCGATTTCGGCGCGGACTCTCTGCGCCTCTACGAAATGTTCATGGGTCCGCTCCAGGCCGTGAAGCCGTGGAGCACGAAGGGCGTTGAGGGCGTGTTCCGTTTCCTCAAGCGCGTCAACAAGATGGTAACGGAGCAGCCGATAGTGGACCGTCCGCTCACGAAGGCGGAGGCGAAGACGCTCAACGCCACCATCAAGAAGGTGGATGAGGACATCGACACCATGAACTTCAACACCGGCATTTCCGCGATGATGGTGTTCGTGAACGAGTTCGCAGGCGAAGGCAAGGAGCTGCCGCGCGAGGCGGCGGAGAAGTTCGTGCTATGCCTCGCGCCGTTCGCGCCGCATCTCGGTGAGGAGCTGTGGCAGTTCCTCGGCCATGCCGACACGCTCGCCTACGAGCCGTTCCCCGCCTTCGATCCGAAGGCGCTCGTAGAGGACGAGGTGGAGATTCCCGTGCAGGTGCTTGGTAAGCTGCGCGGACGTGTCACAGTGCCCGTGGCGGCTACGCCTGCGGAGATGGAGGCCGCAGCGCGCGCAAATCCCGATGTCGCGAAATTCCTCGAAGGCAAGACGGTCGTGAAAGTGATTGCCGTGCCGAAGAGGATGGTCAACTTCGTAGTGAAATAATAAAAGGAAGATTAGATGAAAAACATTACAGCAGCATGTTTCATGTCCCTAGCCGTGGCCGCAGGGGCGGTTACCATCCAGATGCCGCCCGACTGTACGACGCCCGATGGCATGGTCATCGATCCGCAGGGGCGTCTCGTGATCGCCGCGCCGAACACGAAGCACGACAAGCCCGGTGCGTTCTACCGCATCGAGAAGCCCGGCGCGGAGCCGGTCAAGTGGTTCGAGGTTCCGCCGCTCAAGGAGTCCGGCTACTCCCAGCCGATGGGCGTGTGCTTCGGCGAGAAGGGTGAGATGTACGTGTGCGACTGCCAGAAGGCGGGGCTCGGGCGCATCCTCTGCGTGAAAATCGAGAACGACCGTCCCGTTTCCTTCGAGACTGTCGCTGAGGGTCTCGCCAATGCGAATGGCGTTAAGTACCTTAACGGACGTATCTACGTGACGCAGGCGTTCATGCCGAAAGTGAAGCGCGGCGACGGCGCGGCGTCGAGCGGGCTCTACATGTTCAACATAACCGACCGCAACGTTCGCCCCGCGAACACGCCGGCGGATCCGCAGTGTGTGTTCTCGGACGTGACGCGTAACAAGAAGATTCGCGGCGGACTCAACGGCGTCGCGATCGACTCGAAGGGTGTGGTTTACACCGGCAACTACGGCGACGGACACGTCTGGAAGCTCACGCTCGGCGCGGACGGACGCGTGGCGAAGAGCGAGGTGTTCGTGCCGGCTTCGGCGGGTGTGAAGACGCCGGACGGCCTCTGCTTCGACAAGAACGACAATCTTTACATCGCCGACATGTTCGGCGATGCTGCGGTGAAGGTGACGCCTTGCGGCAAGGTCGAGATCGTGAAGAAGGGCGGCTTCAAGAGTCCGTGCGAGCCGTGCGCGTGGAGGGGCAGCCTCTACGTCTGTAACTGGCGCGGCACCACGGTCGAGCAGATACAACTTTCCGAATGACAATCTTTTGGTATTGACATTCGGCGCATAAAAGTGGATAATTCGCACTTGCAACTGACGGGATTCCCGAAAGGTATGAAGATGGCAGACGAAAATAACGAGCAGAAGACGGAGAGCGCGGTCGATTTGAGCGGCCTCGGTTCCTTCGACTTCACCCCTGACTGGGCTAGAGGAAAGCCGGACGACGCTTCCCGTTACGCCCGCTTTGAAGGACGTGACGACCGTCGCGACGACCGTGGTCCGCGCTACGAACGCGAGGACCGTCCTCCGCGTCGTGAGCGTGAGGATCGACCTCCGCGCCGCGACCGCGACGATAGACCGCGCGACGACAGGCCGAAGTTCAACGGTCCGCGCCGTGACGGCGACAGGCCGAAGTTCGACGGTCAGCGCCGCGACGGGGATCGTCCGCGCTTCAATGGTTCGCGCCGCGATGGGGACCGCACGCGCTTCAACGGTCCGCGCCGTGACTTCATCGCGCCGCTTGATGCAGACGTCCGCATTCTCCCGTCGCCGAAGGACATTGGCACGATCATCAACAAGATCAAGTCTTCGCACGTGGCCTATCCGCTCAAGCAGCTCGCCTATTTCTTCCTCGACCACCCGGAGGCGTGTATCTTGCGCGTTTCGCCGAAGAAGCCGAAGAACGGCGAGCAGCCTGTTGACCTCAACTTCCACCAGTGCAAGGCATGCGGTGTTGTGACGTTCTCCGACGAGGAGCTGTCGTCGCACATCCTCTCGGCTCACCTGTCCGACTACTACGTTGCGGAGGAGGTGGAGTGCGAGCCGCCAAAGGGCGCTTTCACGTGCGTTGCGAAGTGCGGACTCACGGGCGAGCTTCTTGGTCCGCCGAATCTCCATGGTTACGATGCGCGCATCCGCGAGATGCTTCGCACACGCTTCCCCGACATGAGCGAGCAGGCTTACCGCGCGCGCATCGAGATGGTGCGCGATTCCGAGGTGATCGAGCAGTGGCGCGCGTCAGCCACGAAGAAGACCATCTACAAAAAGAAGGGCGAACCTGACGCGCCCGCAATGGAGCGCGAGGCCGTCGAGCTTGAATTCAGCCGCATGATCGCCCCGAACCTTGTTTCTACGCCGAAGAGCGTCGATATAACGGCGGACGTTGCGCTGAAGTCCACTTCGAAGCCTCTTCTTTTCGCGTGCCGCGACGCCATCCAGCGCGAGCGGCGTTTCCCTGCGTCGCTGTTCTACGCGCTGCGCGGGGCGTTCCACCACCGCAAGCTCGAGTTCTTCCGCGCGAACGATCCACGCGGTCCGGAGTTCGTGACCGCTGCAAAGCCTACTGTGCTCGATACCTCCCACGCCATCGCGGAACTCACCGCGATCGTGAAGTATGTCGAGGCGCATCCCGGCACGATGGCTACGGAGATAGTATCCGCACTCGGTGGTGAGGACATTACGAAAGCGGCCGAAACCCGTGCGCATCTGACGTGGCTCGCGGAGAAGGGGTATGTAGTCGCATACGCTAACGGCACCTACTCGTACCCCGCCGAGCATCCCGCTTACAGGCAGCCAGCCGGCGCAAAGAAGGAAAAGCCCATTGTGGAAGAGCCGAAGTCCGCCGCCGAAGAGGTGAAACCTGTTGTTGAAGAAGACACGAAGAAAGAAGAAGTGAAGCAAGATGAAACTGCCGCTCAGTTGGCTGAATGAATACGTTGACGTCTCCGATATCCCGCCTGCCGAACTGGCCGAGCGCCTTACGCGCAGCGGTCTCCAGGTCGAGGCGATCGAGACGTCCGGACCAGAACCGCTTTCCGATTTCTTCGTTGTCGCCGAAGTGCTCACCTGCGAGGTGATCGAAGGAACGCACCTCCACAAGACCACGGTCACGGACGGCAAGGAGACGCTGCAGATTGTGTGCGGTGCGCCGAACTGCCGCACGGGCCTCAAGACCGCCCTCGCAAAAATCGGCGCGGTCGTGCCGGATGGTGGGTTCAAGATCAAGAAGGGGAAGCTGCGCGGCGTGGAGTCGTTCGGTATGCTTTGCAGTTCAAAGGAACTAGCACTTCCAGGCGGCGACCATGCAGGCATCATGGAGCTTCCGCCAGAGACGCCCGTCGGTGTGTTCGTGCGCGACGTGGTGGGCTGCGAAAAGCCCGAGACTGTCTTTGACATTGAAGTTACCTGGAACCGTCCCGACGCGTTGAGCGTGATCGGTCTCGCGCGCGAGTTCTCCGCGATCCTGGGGCGTCCGCTCAAGATGCCCTCCGTCGATATCGTGGAGTCCGACACCGATGTGAACGACGAGGTGAAGGTGGTTGTGGAGGATGCGGTTCGCTGTCCGCGCTACACGGCGCGCGTAATCACCTCTGTAAAGGACGGGCCCTCTCCCGATTTCATGGCGAAGCGCCTTGAGGCGTGCGGCGTCAGGTCGCTCGGCCTCCTCGTGGACGTCACGAACTACGTGATGCTCGAATGTGGCCAACCGCTTCATGCGTTCGACTACCGCACGCTCGCGGGCAAAACGATTGTCGTGCGCGATGCGCGTCCCGGCGAGAAGATCCGCACGCTCGACGGCAAGGACCGCGACCTCGACGAGTCGATGCTCCTCATCTGCGACGCCGAGAAGCCGAGCGCCGTGGCGGGCGTGATGGGCGGCGAAGGTAGTGAAATCGCCGCCGGCACTGACCATGTGCTCCTCGAATCCGCGCTCTTTGAACCGACTTCAACCAAGTACACCGCCACGAAGCTTGGCCTCGCCACTGAAGCGAGCTATCGTTACATTCGCGGCGTTGACAAGGACCTCGCCGACTGGGCAAGCCGTCGTGCGGCGCATCTCCTTCAGAAATACGGCGAGGCCGTAATCGCCAAGGGCGTGGTGGACGTGGACAACCGCGAGAAGCCGTTGAACGCCGACGTGACAATCAATTTTGATCGAGCGCGTGCGCTGATCGGCATTCCAATCGGCAACGACGCGATGGTGGTGATTCTGAAGAACCTCGGTTTCATCTGCCGCGATGACATGCCTGGCAAACTCTACGCAGCCGCCAAGACCGCCACGTTCGGCGTACCGTCCTGGCGTTGGGACATACAGCTCGAGGCCGACCTCGTGGAAGAGATTGCGCGCGTTTACGGACTCGACAACATCCCCGACACGATGCCATCCGCTCCAAGCGTGTCGCCGCTTTCCGACGCGCCGTTCCGTGCGAAGGAAAAGGTGCGTGCCACGTGTCTTGCGCTCGGATTTTCCGAGGCAATGCATTATTCGTTCCTTTCGCAGGGCGAGCTCGACGCTTTCGACCCGCGCCCCGAGACGCAGGTACTCCGCCTTGCGCTGCCCGATCCTGTTTCCGCTGAATACGGCGTGTTGCGCGATTCGCTTTTGCCGCAGCTTATGGGGGCGCTTGGACGCAACGCCACGCATCAGGTGGAAGAACCTCAGCTGTTCGAGATGGGGCGCGTATTCGGTAAGGACAAGGACGGCAAGCCGTTCGAGAACGAGCGCCTCGCGCTCGGCTTCGCGGGCCCCGTGGGACGTTCTGCGTTGGATCGTCGCCGTACTGTGAGCGCGGAGGAATCTCTCCTCTGGATGAAGGGCGCCGTGGAGACGCTTGCGCGTCGCGTGCACGTGGGTAAGATTGAGTTCAAGCCTATCGAACATCCTGCTTTTGCGCCGGGTGCCGCCCTGGAGATTCGCATCAACGGACGCGCAGCCGGCGTGCTGGGCGTTCTTTCTGCGAAGTTGCGCCACCCGTTCCGCCTCACCACGCAGATGGCCCTCGCCGAACTCGACCTTGCGCCGCTCCTGAAGCGCGTTGATGCCGTCGCGAAGGTGAGCCCCGTGCCGGCTTTCCCGATGGTCAAGCGCGACGTCGCGTTCGTCGCTGGCGCGAGCGTAACGCACGAGCAGGTGGAAAAGTGCATCCGCAAGGCCGCTCCGCCGGAACTTGTCGGCATCAGCCTCTTCGACATCTTTACGTCCAAGGACATCGGCAAGGACCGCCGTTCGTTCGCCTACTCACTCGCGTTCAGGGCTGCAGACCGTACCCTGACGGACGATGAGGTGAACCGTGCGTTCGCGAAGATCGCGGATGCGCTCAAGGCGACGCTCCAGGTCGATATCCGGGACAGTTGATCTTTCACATCGTGGGCGCTGGCTTGCACGCGGATTCGGCAGTGTTTTCTCTGACCTTCGTTTTTTGAAGGGAGCCCGAATGCTGCGGCGTCCGCGCCGCAGACTAGGGCACCCACTTGGGACTTGAGGTTCCAGGGAGCCTGCACTACGGCAAGTTGGCGTCTTTTTTAAAAACAGTCCGAAAGGAGATTTCATGAAGGAAAGTCATTTCGTCGTTGCCGCGCTCGTCGTGGCTTGCGCGTGTTTCGCGGCACCGAAGCCGGAGGAGCTGGTGGCGTGCCCCGTATCGGAGAATCTGCGCGGACACGAGAACACAGAGTGGTCGATCTCGTATGGCTTCCATCTGACGGACAAGAACCGCAATCTGCCGCGAGTGCTGCTCGTCGGCGACTCTATCTGCAACGCCTACCAGCGCGACGTGGCGCGGATACTTTCCGGTAAGATGAACGTGACCTATTGGGTTTCGTCGTATTGCGTGACGAGTCCAGGCTATCTGAAGCGTCTCGCGCTCTGCCTTGACGAGGCGAAGTACGACGTCGTACACTTCAACAACGGCCTCCACTCGCTCGACACGCCCACGGAAGACTGGGTGAAGGGTTTCCGTGCAGCGCTTGAACTTATCCGCGCCATGCAGCCGCAGGCGAAGATCGTATGGGCCACATCGACTCCGCTCAAGGATCCGAAAAAGACGGCGAAGTCGCGCGAACTCAACGAGGCGGGCGCGAAAGTCGTAGCCCAATTGGGCGGAATCGCAACGGATGACCTCTTCGCGGCAATGGATCCCCTTGACCGCAACAAGGACTGGAACGATACGTTCCATTTCAAGCGCCCGATGATTTCGCAGCAGGCGAAGCTCGTTGCCGATGCCTGCCTCAAGGCGTTTAACGCCCACTAGGACAACGGATGTCTTACCCGTTGAACCGGGAGATGAACCGGCTATGTATCTGGCACATCGGACAGCTATGAGATTCTGTACCTCTTTGCGAGGTTTAGGGCTAGGCAAGAAGTGTGTCGCCAGAGACGGCGATGATGCGCTTGCGCACGAGGCTCCGCCGTTCGGCGGGGCCTTTCCATTTGCAGGGAAGGTAGGCGTCGGTCCAGCCGTGTTCACCGCCGCGCTCTACGCAGACTTCGACGTCGCGTCCAAGGAAGGTCTGGGCAAAGGCGGAGCGTTGGGCGCGTCCGATGGCGGTGAGATTACGTGCGCGGACCAATCGTGTGGCGCGAGGAACGGCACCGTCCATCATAGAGGCTGGCGTACCGGGACGTTCCGAATACGGAAAGACATGGAGATTGGAGAAGGTGTGACGTATGAGAAAATCGCGGGTGGCTGTAAAATCATCGTCCGTTTCGCCAGGAAAGCCCGTGATTACGTCTGCGCCCAGTGTGAGGTCGGGTCCCAGGCGTTCTCGCGCCATTGTGCAGAACCGATCAACCGATTCGATGTTGTATGGACGTTTCATCCGTCTCAGGATATGGTCGCTGCCGCTTTGTAGTGAGAGGTGCAGGAACTTGCAGATGTTCGGATGTTCGACCATCAAATCCAGAATTTTCTCGCAACCCTTGCCTGGTTCCAGCGATCCGATCCTAATCCGCATGGAGCATGTCCCATGTTCTGCTAGGATGTGAAGAAGCGAGGCGAGGTTATGTCCGTCTGATTTGTAGAGGGAAAGGTTACATCCCGTTAGGACAATCTCGTGGTAACCTGCCGCAAGGAATGATTTGGTCCGTGCCGTAATATCACCGACTGGTACGCTCACAGGTGCCCCGCGAAAATGCGGAACAATGCAGAACGTACATTTCCCACTACAGCCATCTTGGATTTTCAGGTAGGCGCGCGATGTCTGCATGGGGACGGAAAATGAGTTGAAAGTTGAGAGGTGAGAGTTGAAGGTTTTGAAGGGTGAGTTGGGGATTGCTGGTTGAGGCATGGGTGCATGGAGTGCCTTTGTAAGGCAACCGATGGGGCGGATTTCTGTTGATGGGAAGCGGGCTCGAAGGTGGACGATGGCTTTTTCACAATCTCGTTGGGCCTTGGCGGTCACGCTGCATCCGCGCACGAGTATGAGATCAGGGACTACCTCCATGTCTGGGGGGATGGACTCTAGGTCAATGATTTCGTGTCCTGTGGCACGGTAGCGGGCTTCAAGGTCGAGGGACTCGGCACGGTTGAGGCGGCATCCAAATGTGACGAAGGCGACTTTCATTGGTTGCGGTGATTGTCAAACCTCTCTTTCGCGCCATTCGCGAGGCAAGCCACACGTCTTGACGGAACTCGCGGAAACAACAATGCGCGTCTGAAAAGTTTTGTACGATTAGTATGCCAAATCTGTGCCCATAGTGCAAGAGAATAAGTTTGTGGCTGTAGGAAACGCGGGTGGTTGGTGGGGCGTGGTGGTGACCTGTGTGGGGCGTGGTGGGTGGTGGTGGGGCGTGTCAAGGGGGTGCGCGGGGTTGGGAGGGGGCTTGAGACGTGGGAACCTAGATTGTCTGTGCGATTGGCGTGGAATGCATGGAAATTGATTTTCCCCTTTGTTTTCAAGGGTTTTAGTATTTCCGTGAGAGGGCGGATTATCGCCAAGAAAACTTTTTTGATTTTTTTGCATTTTTGGGTTTGACTTATGGTGGGGAAAAGTGTATTCTAGTGTCAATCGATGTCAATACTAGGCAAACAGAGTGTCGAAGAGACGAAGAATGAGGTGTCCACCAGCGCACTGGTGAATACCTTTGAGCGTCCTCTTGACCCAAAGAAGCGCCTTACGATTCCTAGCGTCTGGCGCCGCGCATTGGGTTCCGACTACGTGTATGTCATGAAGGAGGAGGGGAATCCTTGTCTCCAGCTCATCCCGAAAGGGATGTTTGAGTCGCGTCTGGCGCGTGTCCAAGATGACGCCTTGTCAGATGAAGGCTTGAATGACGTGCTTGAAAGCATCGGCGAAGATTCGGAGTTGCTTGAGTTTGACGTACAGGGGCGCATACGCATCAGCGACAGGCTGCTTGCGTATGCAAACCTGAAGGGTCCCGTTGTGATGAAGGGTGCGGTTAGGATGGCTCGTCTGTGGGCCCCCGAAAACGTGCCCCAGCGCACGGCGGAGGAGTCGGAAAGCCTGCGGGCCGCCAAGAAGCGGCTGCGCTTCTAAGGAGGAGTTGGCGATGCATATTCCAGTTCTTCTGAAGGAGACGGTCGATGCTCTGGCGGTGAAGCGGGGTGGTGTGTACGTTGATGGAACACTGGGGCGTGCCGGCCACGCGCGGGAGATTCTTCTGCGCGGCGGTGCGGGCACGACCCTAGTGGGTATCGATCGCGACGGGCAGGCGCTTGAGGAGAGCGCCGAGTGCCTGAAGGAATTTACGGGGGCGAAGGTGGCGTTGGTTCACGGTCGCCACGGAGACATTGCGGAAATCGTCGGCAAAGAAGCGCCTGGCGGGGTTGACGGGATTCTACTTGATCTCGGCGTGTCGAGTCCGCAGCTGGACGATGCGGAGCGTGGTTTCAGTTTCCAGTCGGATGGTCCGCTTGACATGCGCATGGATAGTTCATGCGGCGAGACTGCGGCTGAATTCGTGGCGGCACGGACAGAGGACGAACTTGCGGACGTTCTGCGCGAGCTTGGCGAGGAGCCGAACGCTAGGCGTATCGCGCACGCGATCGTGCGCACGCGCGCAGCGCGTCCTATAGAGACGACGAGGCAGCTTGCGGAGCTGGTGGAAAAGACCGTCGGGCGGCGCGGACGCCACCATCCGGCGACGCGGACGTTCCAAGCTCTCCGCATGGCCGTGAACGACGAGATTGGCGAGCTCCGCCGTGCCCTTGAAGGAGGGTTCTCGGTTTTGAAGGAGGGTGGTCGGTTCGCGGTGATCACGTTTGAGAGCTTGACGGACCGGATCGTGAAGCAGTGCTTCGCTGCGCACGTCGGCAAGATGGTTTCGCTCCAGCAGGGTGGGGAGCGCTGGGAGGGAGTCCTCCCAAGGGTCCGCCCCGTAACGCGCCGCGCGGTGACCGCGACGGACGATGAAGTTTTCGTTAACCCAAGATCGCGCAGCGCGAAGCTGCGTGCAGTTGAAAGGACATAGCATGAGAAGAAAGTCAGTAAGGAAGATCAAGAAGGATGCCATCATCACTGTACACTCGGCGGGGGTCGTCGCCCTTATAGTGATGGGATTCATCATGTTGATGTGCTATTGGATGCTGGGCATGCGTTGCACGTCGATAGCCGGCGAACTGGAACAGGCTGAGAAACAGTACAAGCAGCTTACGCTGGAAGGTGAGCGCGTGGCGTCGCGATGGACGGAACTTATGGCCGTTGATCGTCTGAAGGATCGTCTTACGCGGTTCGGACTTGAGATGGACATGCCACGCGCCGACCAGGTGGTGCGCATGAAGAAGGGTCGTCCCGTGCAGGGTCAGATCGCTGTCGCCCGGGCCAAAGAGCGCCTTGCTACAGCCAACATGGCGCAGATCGCGCCTGGCGTGCAGTTACGTAAACGGTCCACGCGCGGGAAGGTCCGCTAATGGATTAATGGGCGTGGGGAATGGCCTGGCGTAGCGACAAATTCAGATTCTGGCTTCCGGTGGTGGTATTGGCCGGTGCCGTCGCGGGGATTGCCACCCGCTTGACGATTCTGCATTTCGGATTCGTGAAGCTGGAGAAGACGCCGACGTACAAGTTCACGAAGTATCCGGCGGCGCCGCGTGGCGGCATATATTCGTCTAGCGGTGTGCCGTTCGCCTGCACGAAGACGGTGTGGGAGTACCATGTGGACCCGAAGGTCGCGAACGAGGATCCGCGCCATCCGGGGCAGCCTGTGTCCGCCACCGCTCGGTGGACCAACATCACAAACCTTTCGACGTCGCTCGATATTCCGCTGAGAAAGGTCATGGATGCATACGCACGGCGCGACAGCCGCTTCGTCTATCTCGCGACGTCAGACGACGACGGTGCGCACGGTAAGGTGTCGGGCATACACGAACTTTCGGTGAACGAGAAGCAGGTGCGCGTGTATCCGCAGGGACGCCAGCTATCGCAGGTGCTCGGCTTCGTTAGCCGCGACCCCACGAACCGCGTGGGCGGTGCGGGCATAGAGTTGAAGTATGAACGCTTCCTCAAGGGGATGTCGGGCAGGGTCAGCGGCGTGAAGAACGCGCATGGACATGAACTGCGCGCCCTCCGTCAGGAGGACAAGGCGCTTGAATCCAAGCCGGGGTGCGACGTTTACCTCACGGTGGACCACAACATACAGTACGAGGTCGAGAAGATACTTGCGGCGGGGCTTGTCCGCCATCAGGCCGAGCGCGTATGGGCCATCGTGATGCAGGTGCGCACGGGGGCGGTGCTCGCGATGGCGACGCTTCCTGATTTCGATCCCGACAACTTCCCGTCCTCTACCCAGGAGCAGCGCATTAACCGCGCCATTTCCGAATCATACGAGCCTGGAAGCGTGATGAAGACGATTACCGCCTGCGCCGTGATAAACGAGCGCATGGTCTCGCCAAAGACGATGATCAATACGGACAGGAAGGATTCCCGTTACTTCCGCCTGCCGGGCGACGGTTCGCACAAGTGGGAACCGTTCATGAGCGTCACGGAAGCGCTCGTTCATTCATCCAACATCGTGTTCGGAAAGCTCGGATTTGACCTCGGCCCTCAGAGGCTTTGGACGTACATGGATTCCTTCGGGCTTGGCCGCAAGACCGGAATAGAACTGCCTGGCGAGGAGACGGGCATCTTGCCGAACTGGGAGAAATGGGACAAAGTGAAGTGGTCTCGTGCGCCAATCGGACAGGGGGTGGCAGTGACTGCGCTCCAGCTCGCGACGGCATACGCCTGCATTGGCAACGACGGAGAGCTTCTCAAGCCCTACATAGTGGAGCGCATTGTGGAGCGAGATGATACGCTTAATTCCGATGCGAGTAACGTGATTTACCAGCATCAGCGCCAGGTCGTCGGACACCCGATACGCGCCGAAACAGCGCGGACGGTCAGGGCGATGATGCTTGGCGTCGCGAAAAAAGGCGGCACCGCGCGTAAGGCTGCCGTGCCCGGTTACACCATCGCCGGCAAGACGGGCACTGCGCAGATGCAGGAGGGGCGCGGTTATTCGGAGAACAATTTCCACGCATCGTTTATCGGTATCGTTCCCGCTTCGCGTCCGGAAGTGGTGATTCTCGTCACCTACCAGAAACCGGCCGTGTGCCGTCGGCGCGACACGTCCGAGGCAAAGGGTATCCCCGTGTTCAATCACCAGGGAGGTGTCTGTGCTGGTCCTACATTCAGCGAAATCGCCACGTTCGTGCTGCGTTACCTAGCGGTGGAGCCGGACGTTCCAGAGGAAGTGCCGGAGGATGACGAGGTATGAACGTTTACGGCATCACCGGTACCAACGGCAAGACCACCACCACATGGGTTCTTGCCGAGTTTCTCAAGCCGCTTGGCCGAACGGGGTACATCACCACCGTCGAGGTGGATACCGGTGCCCGGAAGTTCTCAACGGGTTACACCACGCCTCCGAACAAGGTGTTGATGGAAATATATGCGGAGATGGAGTCGAACGGCATCGCAAACTGCGTGATGGAGGCGTCTAGCCACGCAATCCACCAGAACCGCACTGCCGGCACGCATTTCTCCGGCGGCGCGTTCACGAACCTTTCGGAAGACCACCTTGACTACCACAAGACGATGGAGGCGTACTTCGCTGCGAAGCGTCTGTTCTTCGAACGTCTAGCGGCGGAGAACCCAGGCTCACCGGCAGTTGTGTGCGTGGACGGCGACTGGGGACGTCGCCTCGCGGACGAACTCGCCGCGCTCCCGCTCCATCTCGTGACATGCGGATTTTCCGCGCCGCACGACGCGGACTTCGCCGATTTCGTATCCCGGCGGAGTCCGCTCGCGGGGCGCTACAACGTACAGAACGTACTGGTGGCGGCGGCGCTTGCACGTGCCGTCGGAGTGTCGGACGATGCAATACGCGCCGCCGTGCCAACGCTTACGCCGCGCTGGGGACGCCTTGAGCGCGTGAAGACGCGCAGCGCGGCGGAGGTGTTTGTGGATTTCGCGCATACCGACGACGCGCTCGCAAACGTCCTTTCCACCGTGCGCGCGTTCACGAAGGGCAGGGTGTGGGCCGTGTTCGGTGCCGGTGGCGACCGCGACCGCGCAAAGCGTCCGCTCATGGGCGCTGCCGCTGCGAAGTGGGCTCACATGCTCGTGGTGACAAGCGATAATCCGCGCAGCGAACGTCCCGAGGACATAATCTTCGAAATCGTAGCCGGTATCCCCGCAGATACGGATGTGGTGGTCGAACCAGACCGCCGCGCAGCAATCCACTACGCCCTTGCGCACGCCAAGGCGGACGATACCGTAGTCGTGTGCGGGAAGGGGCACGAAACAACCCAAACGATCGGCGACAAGGTCCTGCCGTTCGACGACCGCATCGTATGTTCAGAATTCTGACAGCACTTTCAATCGCAATCGGCCTTGTCGGTTGCTGGACGCCCGGCTCGATTTACGATGGCATTCCAAAGCATACGGAGAAGTTTGCATCCGGCACTTCATTCTTCGTTGAGAAAACTGAACCCCGTGTGGAGGCGGCGTTGAAGCAGTCCCTTCGCGAAAGGGGTTTTGCCGTTAAGGAAAAGGTCGATGACGCCGAATTCGTAATCGCGACGAAGGTGACTAGCTGGGAGTTCAACAACGCCGGATTCAGCGGATTCCGCGACCGCGACGACATGACGCTCGCTATAACCGTGTCCGACCGCAAGACTAAGTTAGTACGCGCAAGGTCAAACGTGGCCGTGCGGTCAGACTTCGGAATCATCCGCAAGTACGTCGATACCCTTTAATTTTCCTGCTGCTTCTGCTGCTTGAAGGAAAGGGCGGTCCCGTCTTTCGTGAGGGACGCCTTGATGCGGCCGGGGACGAGTTCCTCGCGTAGCAGGAGGTCGGCAAGTGGATCTTCTACGTAGTGCTGCACGGCGCGGCGGAGCGGGCGTGCGCCCATTGCGTCGTCGGAGCCTTTCGTGACGAGGAAGTCTGTTGCCTTCTTGTCCAGCTCCAACGTCATGTCGCGCTCGGAGAGGCGCGTGCGGAGCTTTGCAAGCTCGATGTCGAGAATCGTCACCACGTCGTCCTTCTCCAACTTGCGGAACACGACCGTTTCGTCAAAGCGGTTGAGAAGTTCAGGACGGAATGTACGCTTTGCCTCGTCCATCAGCTTGTCGCGAAGGGTTTCGTATGAGGCGCTGGCCGTCTCCTGCGAGAAGCCAAAGCTCTTGCCTTCCTTTGCGAAGTCGAAGCCAAGATTGGCGGTTGCTATCACGATCGTGTTGCGGAAATCGACCTGGCGGCCTTGTCCGTCTGTGAGGCGTCCGTCGTCGAGCAACTGGAGCATCATGTTCATCACGTCCGAGGACGCCTTCTCGAACTCGTCGAAAAGTACTACGGAGTAGGGCCTGCGGCGAACGCGCTCGGTGAGCTGCCCACCCTCGTCGTAACCTACGTATCCGGGGGGCGCGCCCACGAGGCGCGAGCTTGTGAACGAACTCGAGAACTCGGTCATGTCGAGGGCAATTAGCGCCTTTGGATCGCCGTACACCTTTTCTGCGAGCATCTTGGCGAGTAGCGTTTTGCCGACGCCGGTGGGGCCGAGGAAGAGGAAACTGCCGATTGGGCGTTTGGGATCGCCGAGGTTGGCGCGCGAACGGCGAAGGGCGCGTGCGATTGATTCGATTGCGGTGTGCTGCCCGATTACGGCGGCATTCAGTTCCTTCTCGATGTTCAGCAGTTTGCCGGCGGTGGATTCCGTCATGCGCTCAACGGGAACGCCGCTTATCGAGGCGACGGTCGCGGCGATGTCGTCAGGCGTCACGTCAACGGTCTTCTCGGCGTGTTCCTCGCGCCACTTCTTGACCTTGGCTGCAAGCGCGTCCCGTGCGGCGATTTCGGCGTCGCGCCATTTTGCGGCGTCCTCAAACGCGCTCGCCTTCACTGCGGCTTCCTTGCGGGCGTGGATGTCGTCGATCTCCGTCTGGTCCGCCTTGAGGTCCGGCGGACGCACTGCGGTCTTCATGCGAACGCGGGAACCGGTTTCGTCGATGGCGTCTATGGCCTTGTCCGGCAGCAGACGCGCCGGGATGTAACGTGCGGTAAGAGTGACGGCTGCGCGCAGCGAGTCCTCGGCGAATTTCACGTTGTGGTGTTTCTCGTAGCGAGGCGCGATTCCCTTTAGGATTTCCACAGTCTCTTCGATGGACGGCTCGTTCACGATGATGGACTGGAACCGGCGTTCAAGCGCCGCGTCTTTTTCAATCGACTTGTGGTATTCCTTGAGCGTCGTTGCGCCTACGACCTGAAGTTCGCCGCGGGCAAGCGCGGGTTTCAGAATGTTGGCGGCGTCCATTGCGCCCTCTGCGCCGCCGGCGCCGACGAGCGTGTGGATTTCATCGAGGAACAGTATGACGTTCTTGACGCGCTTCGCCTCTTCGATGAGCTGCTTGAGGCGCTCCTCGAACTGGCCGCGGTACATCGTACCGGCGACGACGCGCGACATGTCCAGCGAAATTACGCGCTTCTCGCGCATGCGCTCCGGCACGTCACCGATAGCGATAGCATGGGCGAGTCCCTCCACGACCGCCGTCTTGCCCACGCCGGCCTCGCCGATTAGTACAGCGTTGTTCTTCGTGCGGCGTGAGAGCACCTGCACTACACGCACGAGTTCCTGCTTGCGTCCGATGACGGGGTCTAGCTCACCCTTGCGCGCAAGGGCCGTGAGGTCGCGTCCGAAGGTGTTTAGCGCCGGGGTTTTGCCGTTCTTTCCGCCTTTGCCCGAAGAAGCGGAGTCGTCGTCGTTTTCCTCGGCCTCCGTCGTCTCGTCAGTGGCTTCGCCGTCGGATTCCTCTGAATCGTCGTCTTCGTCGAGGGGAAACTCGTCGGATGAATCATCCGACTCTTCGTCAGCCAACGCCTTTATGAACTGCTCTGCGGAGATTTCATGCCCGAAAAGAATCTGAGCTGCGACGGATTCGCCTTCGCTGAGAATCGCGAGGATTATGTGTTCCGTGCCCACTGCGCTGGACTTCAGCCGCTTGGCCTCGAGTTTGGCGAGTTCGAGGATTTTGCGCGTACGCGCCGTGATTGGGATTTCGCCGCGCATGCGGACGCTCTCGCCGTGCCCGATCATCTGCTCCAGCTGGAGGCGTAGTTCGTCAGGATCAAGCCCTAGTGCGCGGAAACGGCGACATGCACCGCAATTGGGGATTGCGAGGATGGAACAGAGGATGTGCTCCGTTCCGATGTACGAGTGGTTGTAACGGCGCGCGGCGGCTTCCGCGCCTTCGAGCGCCTGGTTTGCGTCTGGTGTGTAATCTGTGTTCATGAAAGAAGTTCCTTGGCTCTGTCGGTGAGGCGTACGTTCGCGAACTCCGCGTTCACTTTCTCTGCGAAACGCGCGTCGCGGTTGTCGCGGATTCTTTCCTCCTCTGGTGATGACGGCGGATCCGACACCGGCCTTTCAAGATGGCGTCGGAGCGACTTGTCGATGCGCTCGCGAGAGATGCCCTCGATGAAACCCATGATTGTCGCGAGGCGGATGGGGGAAAGCATGTCGGCGTATTCAGTTGGTCCCAGCAACCGCGCATGGCGGAGCGTGGCGAGCGCGCGCTCAATGGCGTCGGCGAGGAGAAGCGGGTGTTCCTCCACCAGCACCTTCCGCGCTGCTGTCTCCTGGTCAGCAAGGTCGGTGAACACCCGCTGTATGCGCGCAAGAAGGTCCTGCTCCGAGAGCCCGATCGTCGAACCGTTCCAGATGCGGAAGATGTAAGCCGCGTTGGTGACACCCTCGGCGGTGTAACCGCTGTAGCGGAAACGGAGCGCAGTGAGCGCGGAGAGGACTGGCGGCAGATCGCCGATGATGTGGAGCCCCTCCAGGTGCATTGTCGCCTGCACGACGAGTCCGGTGCCGCAATGTGATGGATTTGGAGAAAGGTATCCGAAGTCTGGATTCCATGCGAATGCGTGTTTCGTGGCGAGAGAACGCTCTTCCGCTTCGACTTGTGCGAACACTCCTGGAAGTTCGTCTGGATCGTCCCAGTCCGATGATATCAGGAATGCGTCGTTGTCGCCGAACGCCTTCTTCGCCGGATTGCGGCAGAGCATGAGGGAGCCGTCCGAAATCACGTCGGTGCGCGAAAGGTTTGGGTATTCGCCGTATGCGCGGCGGCGTCTTGCAAATCTCATGCCTTGTCCTCCGGACCAAGGGCGTCAAGCTTACGTTGGATTTCCGCCGCCTTTTCGTAGTTCTGCCGCTTAATGGCGACCTTCAGCTCCCGCTTCAGGTATGCGCGCGAGTCGTCGCCGGATGTGTTCTGCGGCATCGCGCCGACGTGCCTTGAGCCATAGTCGCCGTTCAGGATTTCCTTGCGGATTTCGTCCGCGAAGGTTTTCCAGCAGGAAGGGCACCCGAACCGCTCGCACTTGTTGATCGATTCCCATGTTGCGTGGCAGGAGGGACACGTCTTCTTACCGGTCTTTTGTTCGTCGGCCAAGTGCCCGAGACCGTCAACAAGCCCCATCGCCGCCTTGAAGAAATCCTCGACGAACTGCGGCGGCTTGTCGTTCGGGCCGATTACGGTCACAGGCTTGTCCTTGCCGCGGCCTTTCCCCTTCGGGTGCTTTGCGGCGGCGGCGCAATCCTTGCAGACGTAAAGCTCCTTGTCTTTCCCGTCCTTTTTGACGTGCAGCACAGTCGCGGCATCCGCCTTCTGGCATATTTCACACTTCATCTGGTGGCGATTGCAGAACCCATCGTCCGCGCCATTCGCGAGGCAAGTCACACGGCTTGGCGGAACTCGCGGAAACTACCCTGCGCTTCTGAAAGGTTCAGCGCCATTAGTATATCATATTTCTGCATGTACGTGTTGATGGTTTGTACCAATTGTGCGGAAGGTCCATCGTTTACTTTTGGACGGGGCGAGCGGCATTTATTCTTGATATGGAACCATGCATATTGTATAATGCCGCCATTTATCACTGCTGTCCAAGGCACGAGGCATTTTTGTTCACGCAAGGCACTATGCTTGGACGCGGAGAAATACAACCAAAGGAAATGAAAAGATGGAAAAGAGACCGAGTATAAAGGCGACCGTGATGGCAAATGCGGCCGCTGGAAAGTTTCAGGCAAGTTTGATGCCAGCCGCGGGAACGGCCTCGAAAGGTATTCAACTATCGCCACGGGATCCGCGTAGCGTAAAAGAATCCCCGTAAGGCCAATGTGAACTCTTCGGTTTTGAAAGAGAAAGCCATTCCAGAATGAATCTCAAGTTCGCCCATCATGGATTGCAGTTCTTCTTCATCACGTTGTGCGTAGAAGGAAGAAGGAAGATTCTCTCGCGCATCGTTGATGAGAAAAGCCGGCCGATTCCCACGCCGTTAGGGGAATGCGTGGTCGCGCTCTGGCGGCATCTGCACACGCTCAATCCAGCGCTCACCGCCTCCAATTCGGTGATCATGCCCGATCACGTGCACCTGCTCTTGATCGTCAATTTTGATCGCGATCCAACCTTTCGACCGCTCGTATTCATCCATTGGTTTATGGAAGAGACGGAGCGTATGATGGCGGCGACGGACGGGGGCTTCGCCCCCGCGCCCCTGCCAAGCTCAATCCGAAATGATTTCCATCCATCAGCAGAGGTACTACCCGCAGGGACGCGGGGATGGCAGCCCCAAGTCGAGAGTGGCATACCCGCAGGGGCGCGGGGGCAGCAGCCCCCGTCCTTCGCAATATGGGATCGCTCCTTTTGGCTTGATCTTTCATTCTCATCGCGGCAGCTTAAAGCCATTCGCCGCTATATCCGGCTCAATCCCGCCCGTGCGCTTTGGAAAATGCGCCATCCTGATCGCTTCCAGCGCCATGCCAATATCCATCATCCCATACTGGCGGCGAATCGCTCTTGGGATGCCATCGGCAACCTCACGCTACTTGGCTCGCCGCTCCTTTTCCCCGTGCGCCTCACCAGAAAGAAAACCCTCGAGGAGCATTCTGCAGCAATTGATGAGATCGTTGAAAAGGCGCGGCGCGGCATGATTCCCGTATCAGGATTTCTTTCGCCGGGCGAGAAAGAGGCGTTGCGCCGCCTCAAGGAGGAACCGCGCGCACGCTTCATCAAGATGCGCCCATGTGCGCTTCCACCGCATTACGATCCATCGGCGGAGGATTCGCGCGAACTGGCGGCAGACCGGCTTCTCATCATCAGCGGCTTTCCCCAATCCGTTACCGACGCCGGCGGCATTTTCCGCGCAAATTGCCTTCTGATGAACGACCTCATCATAGAGATGTGCGATCAAGCCCAAACCGCTGTTTTTGCTTAAGCAGGGGCGCGGTGGCGGCAACCCCAAATCGGGAATGAGCCACTACCCGCAGGGGCGCGGGCGCGGCAGCCCCAAGTTGAGAGTGCAGGGGGTGCGGGGGCGCAGCCCCCGTCCGTCGCTACCCTACGGCAACTCCACCTTCACTTTGAAGAATCGGTGGCCGGAGTTCGTGGGGCACACCCACGCTGAATCCGATAAATTCGCTCTTATCGATTATTTGCACTTGACGTATAACGCCTAACGTAATATACTTTACGACATGATTTTTTCTTTCAAGGACAAGGACACGCGTGAATTGTACGAAACAGGCGACAACCGTCGGTTTAAAGCAATTGCACGAATTGTGCTGCGGAAGCTAGACATGCTTGCCGCTGCAACGCAAGTTGAGACCTTGAGAGTTCCGCCTGGCAACCATTTGGAGGCATTGAGCGGAAATAGGAATGGACAATGGAGCATTCGTATAAACGGTCAGTGGAGAATCTGCTTCAAATGGAACGTCGGCAATGCCGAAGAGGTTGAAATCGTGGATTATCATTAAGGAGATAGAAAATGCGCACGAAGAACTTGATTCATCCCGGAGAGATTCTGAAGGAGGAGTTTTTGGAGCCGCTTGGCATAAGCCAGAACCAGCTGGCGATCGACATTCGCGTGCCCGCTCCGCGCATCAGCGCCATTGTACATGGCCGACGGGCCATTTCCGCAGATACGGCGCTGCGGCTCGGTGCATACTTCAAGATGGAGCCGCAGTTCTGGCTCAACCTCCAAAGCAACTACGACCTCGGCGTTGCGGCTTCTGGGGCGTGGGCGCGGATCAAGAAGTTGATTCCGGAGTTTGTCCCAAGGAAAGTCGCCGCAGCCTTGTGACACCTTGTTGTTGTACGCTTGCTGTCACATTCAGTAGCAAATACCCTACGGCATCTCCACCTTCACCTTGACGAACCGGTGGCCGGAGTTCGTGGGGCACATTCACGCCAAATCAGTCTATTTTGTCTAAACGCAGTTGACACTCCTGCGCCAATGGCGTATAATATAACCATGATTTTTGTTGAGACCAGTTTGTTCACGGAGCGAATCGTTCAAGTCATGGACGATGATGCTTATGGTGAACTACAGGAATATTTGACTGCGCATCCTGACGCGGGATCCGTCATTGTGGGTTCTGGAGGAGTACGGAAGATCAGATGGCGAGGATCAAACAGAGGAAAGCGCGGTGGTTCGCGCCTCATATACTATTGGGATAACGGCTATCAGATTCTAATGCTGTATGCCTATTTGAAGAATGAACGCGAGAACCTAACGCCAAAACAGGTTTCGATGATGCGGGAGATTGCAAAGGAGTTCAAGAATGAACAAGAAGAACTTTGAAATGCTTCTGGGAAGCATGCGCGAAGGTGCGCAAATCCTACGGGGCGAGCGTGAACCATCACGCCGCTTTACCGTAGATAAGAAAGAAGACGTGCAGTACGTGCGTAAGACGTTTCACGCAAGCCAGGACGACTTTGCGAAGTTCATGGGCGTAAGCGTCAGCACGCTGCGGAACTGGGAACAGGGTCGGCGACGCCCAACTGGCGCAGCCCGTGTGCTTCTCACAATCGCCCTGCGCCAGCCGGACCTGTTTCGCTCAACTGTTGAGGAAGATTGTCCGGAACTGGCGTTCAAATAACCAAAGTTCCTACGGTCTCTTTCCCATTTGGTATGGCACTCGCCCCACGACCGTCGCCTACGGCAGCTCGACCTTCACCTTGAAGAACCGGTGGCCGGAGTTCGTGGGACACAATTAGGTTCGTCTTGCCCGAACCTGAGATACGCAACTACTTCATTGACGTTGAGGTCGTCAGCAGATTGTCGTTACGCCATATTCCGGGAATCGACGGTCGCCGGTGACGACAACAAGGTTTGACTCCAGCGCAGAAGCAATGATAATCCGGTCTGCCGGGTCTTTATGGTGTTTTGGCAACTCACCGGCCCGGATCATGACTTCGCTAGACA
>Ga0310694_10001237_pt1 | contig 29720 bp, 34 predicted proteins | sample 174DNAGHGhighgp2_FD_203884 | JGI IMG/M metagenome (GOLD analysis project Ga0310694, IMG submission 203884) | Sheep rumen microbial communities from Palmerston North, Manawatu-Wanganui, New Zealand - 1742 DNA GHGhigh gp2 (v2) (version 2) | ecosystem: Host-associated > Mammals > Digestive system...
AGTCGTCCTTGAGGCGCTTCGCCCACGCCGGGCGGCCGGCGACGCTGATGCGCCCCTCGGCGATCGCCTGGTCCAGGAGCAGGTCGCAGCGCGCCGCGCGCTCGTTCGCGAGCTCGGCCTTCGCCTCTTCCTTCTCCGTCTCGGCCTGCGCCTTTTCGGCTTCGGCCGCTTCGGCCTTCGTGCGCTCGGTGGCGAGTTCCTCGACCGCCTGGGCGCCGGCCTTGATAGCTGTCATGACCTGCTCTTCCGTCGCTTCCGGAGGGAGGCCAAGCGCTTTCTTTATGGCTTCGATGTCCATGTTTGTTTTTTCCTTTTGTTGTGCCCAGTTGGGCGGTTGACGAAAAACTAGAGACGGCCTGCCCTTTTGTCGGCATATATGGCGGCCAATTCCTTGATTAGCGCTTCACGCGGTCTGGCGCGGACGAACTCTGGCTGTGTGCGGAAGTCGCTCTCCCGGATTGTGCTTGGCTGCTTGGGAGCCCCCGGCCTGGCCAAAACTTTATCGCGTCGATCAAGTTCCTTCGCCTCCTTCAGCTTGCGTTCGGCCAGCAGGTAGCGCTTGGACGCCTTGTCGTTTTCCTCCTTGCTCCAGCCGCGTCGCTGGCCGTCCTGTAGCGCCTTTAGGGCATCGTCGAACTCTCGCTGCGCGGTGGCGGTTCTACCGCCTGCCGCGCCTCCTCCTCCGCCGCCAGACGAAAACTTGCCGTCGGCGGCGCGCGGGTGCTTGGATTCGTCGAAGTTTGCCTCGTTCGCGAGACGCACACGCTCGTCGTACCGGCGGGCGAGTTCTATCAGGTGCTGCGGCATTGCAAAAGCCTTTCCTTTGGTTTGTTCGCCGCCCTGAGACTCGTTCGCAAGGCGGAATTCTGGAATATTGGGGTTGTTGACGAGGCCGATGGATGCGATCTCGGCTACGATGTGGCAGTTGCCCTCGCGCTCGTTCGCGATCCAGTAGGGCGAGAACCAGCGGAAGCCGCGCCCTGGGTCGCGGTCCCATTCGACCGTGAGCGCCAAGCCGGGCACAGCCCGGCCATCAGGACTTTCATTCACGAGCTCCGCGCGCACCACCCAGCCGAGCGCGCCCTTGTCGGGGTAGCGCGCGGCGAGCTGTGGCACGTCGGGGTTGCCGGCATAGACGGGGATTCCCGGCTCGCCCCTGACCACGCGGGCGTTGAGTTCGTTGGCGATGCGCTCGCCATGCGCGCGGTCGAGCCGCTGGCGGCACGTGCCGTCGTAGTCCCATTCGCCGAACGGGATGAAGATGGGCTTGCCGCTTTCCGCGAGCGGGTGCGCCGTGTTGTAGAGTGGGGTTTTCATGCTTGCGGTTCCTTTCCTTCCGCCTCCAGCCGCTTGGCGGCCTCCGCGCGAGACTTCTCCCACGCCCCGCCGAACGCCTTGGCCATCTCCTCCGCGAGTAGCGGCGCAAGCGTGGGATCGGAAGGCACTAGATCGGGAATCTTATCCAGGAGAGCGCGCGCCTTGCGGGCCGCCCGGTGGTCGGCCCCTACCGTTTCAAGTTCCCTCAAAAGCTCTTCCACTTCCGCTGCAAGCGGTTTGCAGTCATCCTTCAGGGCGCTCAAAAACGGCCCTAGGAGCGCGGGGGCACTCTCCCCCTCTCCTTGTCCGTCCGGTTTCTTCGGCGCGTTTTGCAACGGGGATTTCGCGTTTTGCAAAGGGGTGTGGGGCCGTGCCTCGTTCGGAAGTCCGCCGAAGCCGCCCGGAGCGGCCGGTTTCGGCGCTTCGAGGGCGTCGTTCTCGTCGGCGGCCTCGGTGCGGCCGTAGCGCTGGAGGGCGTCCGACTTCGAGAGCTTCACGCCCAGCCCGGCGAGGTGCGAGTCGATCTTGATCTCGCGGTCGATGTCCTCCGTCTCGGCGGGCGGGTTGATCACGATTTCCGCCAGCGGCTCGAAGTCGCCGCACTCGAAGCGGATCACGAACCTCTCCACCTGGTCGTGCAGCGTCTCGGACACCATCGCGCAGCCGTCGCCGTCCATCAGCTCGCTCTCGCCGTCCTGCGCGTTCACGCCGGCGGAGTCCGGCCCGCTCGACATCGTGGCGAGGTCGCCGCCCCGGTAGAGCGCCGAAATCGCGCGGTCAACGGTATCGACCAGCTCGCGGTACGTGCCCGTGCCGTTCGCGGAGCCCATCGAGACAGCCGAGAGGTCGCTGCCGGTGTCCGCCACGAGGCCCGTCTTCGGCGCCACGGCGCGGATCGCGCGGGCGAGCTGGTCCCACGCGGGCGTGCCGCGCTGCGCTGCCGTCTTGCCGATGATCACCGGCATCCCGCACTTCTCGCTGAAGAGCAGCCAGTCGTTCCAGCTGAGACGCTTCGCCATCGCCAGGATCGCGGACGGAATGCCCACGCCCTCGCCAACGGTCACGAGCCATTCGCCGTCGCGCATCTCCTCGCCCTGCGTCTGCCCGTCGTTGCGGATGTACCGCAGGCGGCCCGTGCGGTTCTCGAAGCACCACGCCGGCACGTGCGTGAACGTGGCGTTCAAGGTGCCGTCGCCGTTCACCTTCCAGCAGATGTCGTGTACGGAATAGACGCGGCTCTGCGCGCTCATCATCTGCTTGACGAGCAGACGGATCCCGCCCTTGCGGTTGCGGCAGAAGGCGTCCGTCGTTTCGATCCGGTTCCAGAAGCGCGTAAGCGCGCGCTGGTGCACCTTGGCGCGCGGGTTCTCCTCCTCGCCCTTGCGGATGCGCACCTCCCACGGCTTCGACGAGACGGCCGCCGCCATCTTGAACGCGCCGATCTTCATCTTGTCTTCGCGCAGCTCGAACTCGTCCAGCACGCGCTCGAGTCCGCAGATGTCGCCGCGCTCGAACGCGGAGAGGTGCCTTACGAGCACGTCAGGGTCCAGCGCGTAGAGCGCGTTGTACCTGAGCTGGTTGCGGCGGAACGCCTCGTTCGCGTCGAAGTCGTTCGTAGCCTTCTGGAAGAAGAACCGCCGTATGCTGCCGAGTATGCCCATTACATGAAGCTCCTTCTGGTGAGTCCGCGCGGCTCGTCGCCTAACGGATCGTCTTCTATCTCCGACGTGGCCTGCGCCGTGCCCTCGCCCGCGCCCGCGCTCGCTGCGGAACGCGCCAGCACGCCGGCCATGAACTCGTCGCAGTGCGACGTCTCGCCGTCGCCGTTCTCGAACTCCGGAACCACCACGCGCAGCGCGCCGTTCGCCGCCGTCCGCGTGAACGGCACGGAGTAGTCCTCGCGGAGCACGGGGTCCGCCGGGATCCACGCGCGGGACGTGAGGAACCAGTCCTGGAACATCATGCACAGCTCGTGGCGGCGGTGGCTCTCGAGGTTCACCTGGTCCACGCGCCCGGGCCACTTCTCCGTGGCAGCCCACTCGGCGGTCTCCATGCCGAGGCCGGTGGCGTCCATCGCGAGGCGCGTGATCCGCCGCTCCCTGCGCTCCATCTTCGCCTCAAGGAACTTGCGCTGCTCCTTGAAAGGCATGTCGTGGAACGTCTCCCGGTCGACGAGGTAGAAGTTGACGCCGACCTGTATCCACTCGCACCACGCCGAGGCGTGGCGCTTGCGCGCGATGTCGAAGCCGGCGAAGCGCGGCGCGTTCGGGAAGCGGCGCTCGATGTCTGCGATCTCCTTTGCGTCCAGTTCGCACGGCGCGAGCGTCTTGACCGGCAGCAGCCGCCCGCCCGCGTCCTGGACCTTGCACTCGAACTGCGACTCCCACGCGGCGAGCGTGCGGCATCCGGCGCGCGTCTGCCTCAGGAACTCCTCGCGCGTCTGGCTGCGCCCGCTCTTCTCGTTGATCTTCTCCACGAGGCCCTGCGCCACGGCGTCGTGGATGGTGACGCGGTGCAGCGAGGCGTGCTGCGGGTTGTCCTTCTTGGCATCCGCGACGAGCTTCGCGAACGGCGTGTCCTTCGAGCCGTCCACGCGGTAGGCGCTCACCATCTCAAGCTGGTTGCCCCACATGATGCAGGGATAGGCCATGTCGATGAGCGCGCCCGAGTCGCGGTGCAGGTCCACCTCGTCCAGGAACACGTCGCCGCCCTTGCCCGCGAACGCCTCCGGCGTCGAGGAGAGCGACACGATCCGCGCGCCGTTGGGGAACGTGCAGACGAACGCCGTGATGTCCTTCTCCGGGTCGATCACCTCCACGTTCTCGCCGGTCATGCCCTTGGCGGCCACGTTGGCGAGCTTGCACCACATCGCGATGTAGTCGCGGATGAGCTCCTGCGCGGTGAGCTGGTCGCGCGAGCTCACCCACTGCGTGAAGCCCTTGCCGCGCCGCATGCACTTCTGGAACATGCGGTAGCTGCTCGCGTAGGTGAAGCCGACGCGGCGCGACTTCTCCGCCACCTTCAGCGGCGAGTCGTCGTTGATCCACGCTTCCTGGTAGGGCAGGAAATAGGATGTATCGGCTTCGTTCACGTTTTACTTCTTCCTTCCGAGGATGCGGTCGATCTCGTCGGCGACCTTCGCCGGGTCCACCTTGCCGCCGCGCGCGGCGTCTGCAATCTCGGCGACGCGCTCAAGCCGCTTCTCCGCCGCCTCGAACTTCTCCCGGGCGAGCTTCAGCTGCTCGTCCTTCGTCTGCTGGGCCGCCGCCTTCAGCGCGAGCTCGCGCTCGCGCTGGTCGGTCGCCCGGAACAGCGCGGCGGCGGAGGCGAAGATGCCCATGACCTTCTCGTTGCGCTCCTCCTCCGGCTTCGCCGCCTCGTCCACGGCGAGCGACGTCATCACGTCGGCGGCCAGGCGCGGGTCCACGCCCGAATCCGCCATGCCCTGCGCGATGCGCTTCGAGGTCTCCAGGCCGATGATGGTACGCGCGGCCGCCTGCTCGCGCATCCGCCCGAGGAACCTGTACCAGCCCGCGCGGCTCGGCGCGACGATGCCCTGCAGCGAAAGGTACGGCAGCACGTCGCGGTCGAAGTCGCGCAGCCATGGCCGCCCGGCATTATTCTCCTCGGCGGTCGGCGGCTTCGTGTAGTCGTAGAGCTGCCGGCGCGTATCTTCCGGCAGGTCCTCGCCCCAGGCGTTGCTGTGCGTCTTGTGGCTCACATTCCCTCCAGCGCGGTCATGCCGCGTTCGGTGAGCACCCACCTCTGGTCGTGCCAGACGGGCTCCAGGTAGTAGCTGATCCAGCCGCGGTCGCGCAGCAGCTGGAACGCGGCCTCGCGCTGCTCGTCGGTGGTGGGCGCGCCGGCGGCCAGGTCGATCTGGTTAAGGAGTGCTTGTTTCTTGAGGCCCGTGCCGCCGGCGGCCCGAAGCGTCTCGAGCGCGGTCTTGATCACGAATTTGTCGGTTGCGTCCATGTCACTTGCTCCTGAATAGCTTGTTCTTTATGGCGGAGAGGTCTTCGCGGATGCCTTCGAGGATCCCTTCGAGCTTCGACGTGAGCTTGTCGTTGGCGTTGAGACGGGCGAAGATGTTCTCGTGGTCGCGGGCGTTGTCCTCCACGTGGCGGTTGAACTCGCCGCGCGTCACGTACTTTTCTTCCTTGCGCACGTTGAGCGGGTCGGGCGCGATCTCCGTGCGCTGGCGGCGTGCGCGCAGCCACGCGAAAACCTCCTTCGCCACGAGCGCGAGCGTCGTGCCGCCAAGGGTCAGTGAAAGGCCGTCCTGCAATTCCATGAGAAAAAACCTTATTTCGAGGGCGTGCAGTCCGTGCATTCGGCGGCGTTGGCCGCCGCCGCGTTCTGCTCGGCGATCTTTGCGTCGCTCTGCGCCTTTATGAGCGCGGTCTGCTTCTGCGACTTCGCGGTTATCTCGGCGGACTTTGCCGCCGACTGCGCATCCACGAGCTTGGCGACGGCCGCTGGATCGGCGGCCTCGGTCGTGAGCGGGATGGACGCCGCCGCCGGCGAGTACATCGCGGCCGCGAGCCGGGCCAGCTGCACGAACGCGCCGGTGTACGTCGCCATCGTGCGGTTGAACTCCTCGCTTGGCGACGACTTCAGGCCCTCGGCGGTGAACTCGAATCTGCCGTCCTTCGTCATGCCGCCGCTTAGGCCGGAACCCTCCGTCTTGAGCCAGTGGTCGTTGCTGTAGATGCGGTACGAGATTTCGCCCTTCTCGTTGCGCTCGTACTCGATCTTCTTCACGCTGCAGCCGGCCGCACACGCGGCCAATGCAATCATAATCAGTTTCTTCATTGGTTGTTCTCCTTGTTTTGCCGTTGGACAAATCTTTCATGCGCCTGCTGCCAGGCGATCCAGCCGGGCGTGCCGCTCACGAAGTCGTAGAGCGCGGCGGCGACGAGCCGTGCGCGGTAGCGCTTCCAGCTGTACCAAGGGTAGCGGAAGTCGGCGAGCTTGCGGCAGTTCCAGAGGAACTCGTCGTTCGCCCGCTCAAAGTTCTTGCGCGAGCCGTCCGACACGTGGTTGCGGGCGTCGTGTATGAGCGCGGCCGGCTCGAAGATGTGCAGACAATCCGTCACCTTCGCGCGCAGCGCGGGCGGAAGAAACTCCGGGCCGATGCCGTTGTAGCCCTCGCAGCAGCGCTTGACGCCCAGCGACTCGACCCAGTCCGCGCCCTTGAGCCCTGCGGCCTTGGCCTTCTCAATCAGTTCGGCGACGTGCGCCAGATTTTCCTCGTTCGTTTCCATAACACTCGTTGGCGGGCGGCTTCCTAGAACCGCTATCGACGCCGCCGCGCCGTCTTCAACCAAACCGTTCCAGCAGGAGATGATGCCCGCAAGACGCCGCATATAATATACCGCCGCAAGAACAAACGCAAACGCCACAATGACTAAAATGGCTAGAATGAATAAAATGGCTAAAATGATTCAAGTTGATAAAATGGCTAAAATGACTAAAATGGCATTTCAACTTGCCGCGCACACCACCCGCCCCCCACCCAAAACCGAAAATCAATTTGATTCAAATGTGTAACGGTTACACATTTCAATCAACTTGAATGCTTGAAACGCGCGGCAAAATGGCAAATAGCCACGCGCACGCGCACAGCCGCGCACACGCGCGAGGCGTTTTGGAAGTTATCGGCAAAAAACAAGCCCCTGCAAGCGACTTGCAGGGGGCTTTCATTTGCCGGTCATTTGCCGGTCATTTGCTTCGCTTGCGCTTTCTAGGCGGCTGGCCAACAGTCGCTACGTTGATGAGATTCTGATGTGAATCTTTCCGTCAATAGCGCCAACGATCAAACCGAACAAGGGGAAAGCAATCCCCCAGAATATATCCCACCTGGTCATTTGCTTCGTTTCTAAACAAAATCGAATCATGGTTCCAAACATGCACACACTCAAAAGCGTGTATCGGACAAGGAAAGACCATCCATGATTATCGCCCCAAAATATTAGCGGAATCATAGCAAGTTCTATTGCCCTTATACAATTAGGAATAAGTTCCTCTCTCGGTAATCCCCTTGCAATCTTCATTAGGGATACAACAGCATGCCCTCCCAATATAATCAATACGCCCTCGACTATATGCCATACACTCACTTCACCGCCTCGCTTCCGTTTTCACCTTGTCGATTGCACTGAGAAGATTAGTCAGTGACTCTTTGGCTTCATCAGCTCTTTGGCGTAATTCACTTAAATCAGAGATTACAGAACGGCTTGAACCTTGCGTGGGAAGTCCTAACAGTTCGTCTGCACTGCAACCGCATACACTGCAAACGCGGTATAAGAACTCAAGCGAGGGTTTACGCTTCCCATTGATATAACAGTCTGCGGTTTGTTGTGATATGCCGAGTTTCTTGGCGAAAGCGTACACGCTATCGCCTTTCATCTCGCGTTTTATGCGCGCTAAGACACCTTCAAAAATAATCTGCATTTGCAGTTGACTCCTAGTATGCGTTTGTTGTATAATATGCCGCGTTCCTACGGAACAGGTAACATCATACCAAAAACCAAGGAGTATGTAAAATGAGAAATGAAAGCGAACCGAAAGCGCGCGGGGCGAAACGCGCCGGCAAGAAAAAGGCGCATCCTGCGGGCGTGCGCGAGATAGCGCGGCTCACAGGCTATTCGCCCGCGCACGTGTGCTACGCGAGGCGCGGCCTGCGCGTATCCCGCCCGCTCCGCGCCAAGATGCGAGATCTCGGCCTCACCTTCAAGCCGGTGGAGGTGGCGTGATGGTCTCGCTGCTGATACCGCTGATGATCGCCGGCGGGTTCGACGGCGTCGAACCTCTCCGCGACTCCGCAGCTCCGCGTGAGATATTGGCCGCACAGCCGCGCCAGACGGCGTGCCGCAAGGCAAAGCCAGTGTTGAAGAAGGAGACCCGGACTCAGGTCGTGTATCGCGGCCTGACGCAGGCGGCGCGGCTGCTGGGCTGCTCGCGCCCGCACCTGTCGTATGTGCTGCACGGCCAGCGCAAGCCGTCGCAAAAACTCGCCCGCGGCCTCCGCCGCATGGGCATCGAAGTGGGGGTGGCGTGATGAAGTCAAATGAGAAAAGAATATGGCTGTGTGACCAAGACTGCAACCACTGTGCGGTCATTCACAATCGCCAGGTGTCGCTGCTGATGAATGTGCTGTGGCTCTTCCATGGCGAAACTGTCCAGCAGATTGCGAATAAAATCTGCCCGAACATGACATGCTGCGCAGACTGCCGAATTGACGACATGACTCATATGGAAGGATGCGAGATATACCAAGAGGCCGAGAAGATTGTCGAGAAGCTCTGCCGCGAAGATAGCACTCTCGCCTCGATACACACGATTTTGGATGCGCTTGACAATCTCGCTGGCGACCTTGCTGGAGCTAGGGCAGACCTCGCTGAACTTGAGGGAGAATAATGAAAGTGAAGGTGAAGTGATGAAAAGATTATTGATGATTGCCATTGCCGCGACGCTTTGCGGATGCGACATGGGTTACGATCGCCATCCTGAAGTACTGGCAGCAATGCGCGATCCCTTGTTTGATCAATGGCTTAAGCGCAATAAACTGGAGTTGATTAGCACCTACGATTGTATCGGATGTACTGGCTTGTATGTCCGTTTTGTTGACGCGAAAGGCGAGGTGAAGCGATGGGAATGATTTCAAAGGAAGCCATGGCGCATATGACGCTGATGGCGTCATTGCCCTGCGGAGCCGACCTTGTGCGGCTCGACGACCACGTAGCCGTTGGGCTGTTTGGCCTTGGCCCATTTGCAGCGGATCGTTATCCTCTCCGGAAGGGGGACGCCCTTATTGCGTGCCGTCACGAATGCCCCACATTCGAACGCTGCCCCCTGGTTGAGAAGGCCGTCAAAATAGACGGACGTGACGAGTCTCATGCGTTTCTGCTCGGGATCGTCGGCAAGTTCAAGCCCGGCAAGAGTAACGGGGACCTTGCCGACGTTCGTAACGCGGACGGCGGCATGCCATTCTTGGAGGCCGTCCCTCATTTCCGTGGCTTCGTCGTGCAGCTCGACGGCAAGCCGCACTTCATCGTCCCGCCAATGGCGCCGGTAGTGTATGACTGCGACGACGGCGGAGATGCCGGTCGCGACGGTGGCGAGGCAGGAGACCGTGGCAAGGATTGCTTGGTAAGTGTCCATGCCGACAAGTATATCAAATAACCTCCAAACACCACAACAACAATTGACAAACAGGAGAGCACAATGACAACCATACAACCAGTCAACTCGTGCGGCGGGGAGGTGGCGCAATGAACCCCACCACACAGGCGATCATCAACAGGCTTCCGCCGAAGCCCATCCTCATCCCCGCCGAGATCGCGTCCGCGTTCGGCATGGCATCGGCGACGCCAATCCTCGACGCGATCAAGCGCGGTAAGCTCATGGCCTCGACCGTAGGCGGGAAGTTCTACATCTCGCACGGCGAGGCGGAGCGGTACATCGCCTCCACGGAATACAAGGCTCAGGAGGCGTGACATGAAGATTGCAAAGAAAATGCAAGCGGCCTTAAACGATGCTGCAGCCGCCCCCGTCGTCGCGTCCGTCCCTGCCGTCGCGTCCGTCCCGGTCCTGCCGCTTGAACCGGCTCCGGCGGGAACGGCTGCCGAGGCGGTGAAGTTCGACCTCGGCATGGCGAAGCGCCACGGCGCGCTCACGCTCGCCTACCTCGCCCGCGCAGGATGGCGGCTCGCGTGCGAGAAGGAAGGCGTTGCGCATGGCGAGTGGTACGATCTTTGCGAGACGATCGGCATCTCGGCAGAAACCGCCCGCCGCTACATTGACTTCTACTATTCGACGGTTGGCGCGCATCTCCACGCGCAGGGGATTGGACGGCGTCTCGTCGACAACCTGACGGACGCGATGATCGAGGAGGCGACGGCGGGGCTGGAGTCGAAGACGGCGACGGGTGCGATGATTGAGCTTGGGATCGTGAAGCGTCCGGCGAACTGGGGCGGCGCGCGAGAGAACGCGGGGCGGAAGTCGAAGGACGACGCCGAAGTCTCTGCGGAGAAAGCGGTATCCGAGGCGGCAGTCCGCGCGGAGCTGTCCGCCGAGGAGGGACGCGACCTCGTCGCGAAGCTCGCCGGATGGGCGCTGGGCGCGGACGACGGGTTCGGGACGCTGCCGGACGGCGAGCTTACACGGGCCGTGAAGACGCTGAAGCAGGTGCTTGCAAGGGCCGAGGAGATCAAGGCCGCGCGGGAGGTGGAGAGATGACAAGCGAGCGAATCATGGGCGAGTTCACCTGCGTGGAGTGCGGCGCGAAGTTTTCGCGGCTCTACAACCCGCGCTACCGCAAGCCGGAAGTCTGCGAAGAGTGCCTGCACAAGAAGAAAGTCGAGCGTAATCGCAGGCGCAGGGCCGATTTAAATCCGGGCGGCCCGCACTACATCGTGAAGAAGTGCCGGCGGTGCGGCAAGGAGTTCAGGCAGTCGGCGAAGCTGCATCTTAATCACGACACGACCTTTACCGACTACTCGTACTGCGAGAACTGCCGCCGGCGCAATGCGTTCGCCGCCCGCAGCTGCGACAGTCGCTGGGCCGCGATCGGCGGCCACGGCGGGCTTGACTTCGAGACGGCTGGCACGGCGCGGATGCGCAAGTACCGTGCGAAAGTGGTTAGTGATTAGTGGTTAGTGAAAGAGAGGAACGGTGTTATGACGCAGGAACAAAAAGACGATATTGAAGAAACTCTCGCCTACCTTCAGGGAGCTCGCGACGTGCTTTACGGGCACGAAGTGAAGCTTCGCGACTTCGGCGAGGTCGTGGCCGATCCCAAAGACCCGTACAGCATTTGCGTTGCCGACGCAGTGGATAGCCTTGCCGACGTGGAGCAGGAGCTGTCCAACGCGATAGCCATGCTGACAGTGCTCAGCGCGGCGAAGGTCGAGGAGGCGGAATTTGCGGCGGCCGCCCCGTCGGCCGCCACCAACCAACCAACCAACTAACCAACCAAACAAACAACCAAACAGGAGAAAGCAAGATGAAACGAGTAGTACTCAACCGCAACGGGACGCCGGAGGGCGTGAGCTGCATGACTGCGCCGGACATGGTGATCGCGCAGCGGACGAAGGACGGGCCGTACGGATGGGATCGCGGCGAGGGGACGCTGTCGTCCAGGGTTAAGTGCTGGGCCCATTACAACGCCGAGAACAGCGGCTGGATCGTGGTGCTGGAGCGCGGCGGCAAGCAGCAGCTGAGCGCGTGGGTGCATGGCAGCGCGGATGCGGTGCGTCGCCTGTGCGTAAGGCTCGTGCGCTGGGGCATCGGCATCTCGCAGCACAACAGCCATGCGGCTCGCCGGGGACGGCTCGCCCCACCGCTGCCGCCCAACAGTTTTGCGGTGGCCGCCCCGTCGGCCGCCACCAACCAACAAACAAACTAACCAACAAACAAACCAACCAACCATGACTGACAACCCCTTCGACATCTACACGCACACCGTGTGCGAGAGCAACGGCGACGTCCCCGACTGGTTCTTCTACGCCGTCTGCGCCCTGCCGTACATACTCCTCGCCCTTGACATCATCGGGGGCCGTACATGAACGGCGGAGCTCTCGAGACGGCGGGCGCCGCCAAGCTCATCCACGTGCGGCTGGGCTACGAGAAGGCGCGGGCGGCGCGCATCATGCTGGACGCCGTGGCCGCGTTCGACGCCGCGCCGCCGGACGGGCGCAAGGCCGTCGCCGCGCGGTTCGAGGCCGAGTTCGGCGCAGTCATCCCCAGCGGGCTCAACTACAAGAGCCTCTACCGCAAGTCCAAGCTGGCGCGTCGGGCCGAGTGCGCGGCGCGCGAGAGCGGCGCGGACGTGGGCGCGGCGCGGGCGATGGCGATACTCGGGCGGCAGCTGACCAACAAGGCCACGGCGCGCGGCCTCGCCGCGAACCGCGAGTTCGTCGAGTTCTGGTGGCAGCTCGTCACGAGCTACAACCGCAAGAGCGCCCCGGCCTACAACGCGCTGCTCGCCAGGCTCGCGAATGGCGATCCGATACCGGGCTTCGGCACGTGGAAGAGGATATGGGCGGCCGAGAACGGCGGCGTCCCGCCGCCTGACTGGATGGAGTGCCCGTGGGGACCGGTCACGGGGGCGTGCCCGAAGGGCTGGAGCTGGCGGAACGTCCAGACGATCAACCCGCCGCCGGAGGTTCTGACGGCAGTGCGCAAGGGCACGGGCAAGGCGTACATGGACTACATGCCGATCGTGCGGCAGACGCGCGCGGGGCTGGAGTGCTGCGAGTGCGTGGAGTTCGACGACCTCTACCTGGAGCAGAAGGTCGGCTATGCCGGCAACAGGCACGCGCAGCGAGTCGTCGGCATCGTCGGCGTCGACGTGTGCACCGGATGCATCTACAGCCAGATCTTCCGCCCGGTCACGGAGAACGACGACGGCACGCGCGAGACGATCCGCCAGGTGTACATGCGCTGGCACATCGCCCACCTGCTGTGCGACGTGGGCGTTTCGGCGCGGCGGCTCCGGCTCGACGTCGAGTTCGGGAGCGCGGCGGTGTCCGCCGAGCTCGAGACCGCGATCAGGGACGTGGTGGGAGACAGGCTCGAGGTTACCATCGGGCGTGGCGGGCGGCACTCAAAGGCGCTCTCCGAAGGCGACTGGGGCGGCGTCGCGAAGGGAAACCCGCGCGGGAAGCCGCACGTCGAGGGAGGCCACACGCTCGCGAAGAACATGCTGGCGTACCTGTCGGGCTCCGTCGGCGGCGGACGCGGGGCGCAGCCGGAATGGGCTACGGGGATGGACAGGGAGGACGAGGCGCTCAGGCGGTGCGTCCGGGCGCTCGTGCCTCAGGAGCAGGAGGCGGGCGTCCTCGCGCAGCTCCGCTCGCCGTACATGGACTGGTCGGAGTTCGCCGAGAAGGCCTACATGGTGTACGACGCCGTCAACGCGCGGCGGAACCACAAGCTCGAGGGATGGGAGGAGTGCGGCTTCATGGTGCCCATGTGGCGGCGGCGGCCCGACGAAGGCGTCTGGCATCCGATGTCGGAGCTTGCGGACCTCCTGAAGCTGATGGACGCCGACTCGGCGGCGAAGCTCGTCGCCCGGATCGAAAGCGACCCCGCGCTCACCACGAAGCGCCGCATGTCGCCCGCGGAGGCGTGGGACGCCCGCGCGAAGGAGCGCGTCAAGATCGGGGACTGGGCCGCGCCGCGCCTGCTCGGGCCGAAGCTCGCGCAGAAGTGCAAGGTGTCGGACCGGCTGGAGATTTCGTTCAAGGACGACCTGGCGCGCTCGAACGTCGCGATACACGCGATTCTGGACGACGGCCGGGTCCTGGAGCGCGGCGCGGAGTATCTCGTGTGGGTCAACCCACTCAATCCCGGCACGGCGTACATCTGCGACCTGGAGACGCGCTACCTCGGGACGGCTCGCGTCGTCGTGCCCGCGAGGCGCGGCGACATGGCCGGCATCCAGGAGCAGATGCGGGCCGTGCGGATGGCCGAGGCGGACCTGCGGCGCAGGCTCGCGCCGATCGCGGCGGCGCGACAGCGCACGCGGCTCAGAGACCGTCGGCACAACCTCGCCGTCCTCGCGGCGGCAGGAGGCCTCGAGGACCCCGTGGCGGCAGCCGACGCTTCCGCCGGCGCCCTGGAGCTCGCTGCGCGCGACGCCGACGACGGCGAGGACTTCGACTGACTTTCCGTAACCACAAACCCCAAAAAGGAGTGCAAATGACACAACAGGAGATAGACAACCTCAAGCCGCGCATCGAGCGGCTGAACGAGCTGCGCGGCCAGATCGCCGCGACCGAGGGCCGCGAGGCGCTGAGCGACGCCGACTTCGCGCGGCGCTTCCTGCCGTTCTCTTCGACCACGTGGTCGAAGCTGCAGAGCGGCAGCTACGGCGGCGGATACGACACGATCGCGCAGCGCCTCGACGACGCCATCGCGGACGTCGAGGGCCGCATCCCGAACATCGAGGACGCCGCCTCGAAGCGCCGCTCGTTCCGGCGCACCACCCTCGCGCGCGGCGTCCTGGCCGCGCTTGCCGCCGCCCGCGAGGGTCTCGACGACCGGCGCGTCGTCGTGGTGCTCGCGCCCACCGGCGGCGGCAAGACCGCGATCCGCGACTACCTCTCCACGCGCGGCGCCGTGTGCCTGGAGGGCCGCCAGGCGTGGCGGTCGAGCTACCGGGCGTTCTGCCTGGACGTGGCGCGGGCCGCCGGGCGCAAGCTGCCGCCGTCCATGCCGGAGTACCGCATCGAGGACGAAATGCTGGGCGCGCTCCGCACGAAGCCGCGCGTCATCTACATCGACGAGGCGAACACCATGTCCGCGCAGTGCGCGAACGCGATCAAGCTGCTCGTCAACGAGACGGAGTGCAGCGTCGTGATCGCGGCGATCCCGGAGCTGTGGGACCGCTTCCTGGCGGGGTCCGTACAGGAGGCCGCGCAGCTCGTCAACCGCTGCCAGCCGATCCTGAGGGCGCCGAAGATCGGCCCTGCGGACGTCAAGCTGTTCGTGGGCGACAAGACGGCGGGCGTCCCCGGCGCGGTCCAGAAGATCGCGGCGGCGGCCAACGCCTTCGGCGGGTTCCGAACCGTGCTGGCGATCGACGCCGCGCTGGAGGAGTGCGACGCGCCGGGCGCGGACGAGCTGGAGGCGGCGCTCGCGCGCCAGCGCAACAACCTCGCCGCCGCCGGGTTCGCGGCGGCCAAATAAGGAGCGGACACATGGCCTGCAGAAACACACCGTGCAAATACCACGACGCCGCCAGCCCGAACGGCTGCAATCTGTTCTCCGGCGTCTCATGGACCAACTGCCGAGGCGCGAGCGTCAAGCCCGTCGCCGCGAACAAACCAGCAACCAAGAAAACGAAAGGAAAGTAATCATGGCAACACAGCACAAAGTCTGGATCGACGGGCGCGGGCAGGAAGTTCCGGCCAGCTACGTCAAGGCTTACGACAAGGCACGCGACCGCGCCGTGCGGCGCGTCCACGCCGGCGCACTCAAGCTCCGCGCCCAGATGGAGGCGTTCATGGCCGACGCGGTCAAGACGATGGACGGCCTCGCGGCGATGAAGGAATCGCTCGGCGAGCGCGGCAACTTCTCCGCACGCTCGTTCGACGCGATGATCGAAGTCTCCATCAAGCAGCAGTACAACATCAAGCTCGACGGGCGCGTGCAGAAGGCGCGCGAACTGATGCTCGACTACGCCAACCGCGAGCTGGAGCGCGCCGGAAGCGGGACGTTCCTGCTGCAGCAGATGATCGAGGCCGCGTTCAAGCCCGACCGCAACGGCTTTCTGCCGCGATCGGAGATCAACAAGCTGCTGTCCTACCACGTCAACGACGCCACGTGGAACGAGGGCGTGCAGCTGCTGCGCGAGGCCATCGTCACCGAGGCGGGCAAGCGTTACCTAAAGGTTGCGCAACGCGCCACCCTGCAAGATGATTTCCGCCCGCTCCGCCTCGACATCGCCGACTGCTGGCCGGAGGAAGGGAGCGAGGTGTCCAATGACTAGAGACTGGAATAATCCGGCGAAAGTTCTATTCCTTGGAGCCCATCTTTCAAGCGGCGCGATGGACAAGCTCAAGACGATCGGATACTACGACGCGCCCGCCTCCAAGGACCACCATCTGGCCGTAAAAGGCGGGCTCGTCCAGCACTCCCTCAACGTCACCACACGGTTGTCTGTTTTGTCCACCCAGATGCATATTCACTGGTCGCGGGAGGAGTCGATCTACATCGTAGGCATGTTGCACGACCTGGTCAAGTGCCAGTGCTACCGGCTCAACGCCGACGGCCAGACGTACAGCTACGTCCAGCCAAAGTGGCCGGGACACGGCGTGGCATCGGTGATGATCGCCACGATCGAGCTGGGGATCCAGCTCAACCCGGACGAAGCCGCCGCGATCATCAACCACATGGGCGCGTTCGGCCTCTCCGGCCGCGCCATGGATGAGTTCGACGCCGCGCTCGACGCCTTCCCCGGCCCCATCATCGCAACCCACACCGCCGACTGGTCCGCCTCCCGCCTGGACGAAAGCGAGGTGCAGGGATGAGTGTCTGCCTAATGAGCATCAAGCCCAAGTGGGCGAAAGAGCTATACAGCGGCAAGAAGACGGTGGAGTTTCGTAAAAGCTCGCCACCCGTCGGAAGCCTGGTGTTTCTTTACGAGAGCACACCAGTCAGAGCTGTGACCGGCGTTTTTATTGTCTCAGCCATTCTGTCTTCACACGCCTCGCACGTCTGGTACGCGGCGAAAGCTCTAAAATGCGTTTGGAAGTCCGGCACCGTCAAGAGAGACGATCTTTTTGAATACGCTGGCGGAGCCGCTGGTAAATGCTGTGCCATTCTGGCGGAAGACCCATGGCGGTTCCCGGAAGAGCAGTGGCCCAAACTGGAGAAGTATGCCGTCCGTCCGCCGCAGAGCTGGCAGGTCCTAAGAGCCAATCACTTTGGCGAAAACGCCCTGTCCCGTGCGTTGCTCAATCTACTTAAGACTGCTGTTTCGAAGGAGGTGCCCAATGCCTAACGGCCTCACGCAACCACAGCGGCGCACCTTGTTCGCCGCGATCCGCGAGGCCGCCCGCGAACAGGGCGAACAGCCGGAAGCCTACCGCAAGCGCGTCATGGCCGAGGAGCTGGGTGTGGAACACCTCTCCCAGGTATCGGCCACGACCGGCTACGACACACTCATGGCGCGCATCTGCCGCGACGCCGGCGACGACGCCAACGCGATCAAGTACGCCCTCGCCACGACCACGCGCCTCCGTCACCTGATCACGGACGCCGCCGAAGCCCTCGCGCCCGGCAACGCGCTCGGCTACGTGGCGGGCGTGATGATCCAGTCGCACACCGTGCGCGGCTACGACCAGCCCACGCTCACCGCCCGCCTGGCATCCGACACCGGCTGGCTCGACCTCACCAACCCGCAGCTCCGCCGCCTCCTCGCCATGCTCAAAACCCACCTCCGCCGCCATGCGTAACGTCTTCTACCCACAATGCCGCCACCTCGATCCCAACACCCGCGACACACAAGGATGTTTCTGGTGTGAGTATCGTTGCCGATTCGTTACGCGGGCACCAACGGTTTACTTAAAACATCGCCGGAGGCGTATTTTCAACCCAGGCCTTTGTGCGCCAAACTGCTTTCACCGATCTGGCAAGACCAGACGTTTGATCTGGTGACCATGCCGTACAAACAATTCAAGCCCCCTGCAATCCACTTGCAGGGGGCTTTCTTTTACCTTGCAAACTCCATGTTAAGGCAAGTTGATATTCTCAACAATTTGATACTTTGCCAATTTCAGCGGCTATCCGCCCGCCGCGATTCTCAATTTGCCCGGCGACCGATCGCGCGGATCGCGCACCGCCCTAAAATGAGAAAAGCCCCGTAAACACGGGGCCTATTCTCACATCGTCGCACATTTCTCACCTTCTCGCACATTCTCAACACCCCCGCATTAATCAAGGCTCGTTGTGACACCTCGCCCCACCTCCGGGCCGCTCGGTGATCGGCCCCTACCAGGCGGGCCGCTCGGTGATCGGCCCCTACCAGTGATTCGGGATTGCACAAGAGGCGCGATTTTGGTATCATACTCGCTTACAGGTCAATAGATGTATCTCAAGCAGCTGGACATAATCGGGTTTAAGTCCTTCGCGGACCGAACTCGGCTCACTTTCGAGCCGGGCATGATTGCCATTGTCGGCCCTAACGGCTGTGGCAAGTCGAATGTCTCTGATGCGATTCGCTGGGTGTTGGGCGAGCAGCGTCCCACCGCCATTCGCTGTTCAAAGCTCGTTGACGTGGTGTTCAATGGCACCGACACGCGCAAGCCGCTTGGCATGGCGGAGGTGTCCATCACTTTCGCGGACTGCGAGAAGGAGCTTGGCACCGAGTATCACGAGGTCACTGTCACTCGCCGGGTCTATCGTTCCGGCGAGGGTGAGTACTATCTCAACAAGGTGCGTTGCGGTCTGAAGGACATCAAGCGTCTTTTCATGGGTACGGGCATTGGCACGTCGTCCTACTCCGTCATGGCGCAGGGTCAGATTGACGCGATTCTCTCCTCCAAGCCCGAAGACCGCCGCGCCGTGTTCGAGGAGGCCGCTGGCATCACGAAGTTCAAGGCCGACCGCAAGGAAGCGTTGCGCAAGATCGACCAGACCGAGCAGAACCTCTTGCGCGAGGCGGACGTTCTGCGCGAGATGAAGCGTCAGATCGGTTCGCTCCAGCGTCAGGTGGGCAAGGCTAATCGTTACAAGGAGCTGCGCGATGAGTTGCGCGGGCTCGATATCTTTCTCTGCAAGGGTAAGCTCCAGTATTTCAATCTGGCTCTTGAGGGCAACGCCGAGAAGCAGCGCGAGACGGAGCAGAGGATTTTGGAGCTCACGCAGGAGGTGAACGCCGCCGAGAGCGGGACGCAGCAGGTTCATGCGGATATGCACGCGCTTGAGGAGCGTCTGGGTACGCTCGCCACCGAGGCCGCTGCCGCCGATGGCGCGTATTCCCGCGCCCGTGAGGTGATTGGCGTGAACGAACAGCGCATTGCCGAGTACCGTGCGTGGCGCGACCGCGACGGACGCGAAATCAACCTCACACGTCAGCAGCTTGAGGAAATCGGGATGCAGACGGAATCGCTCCAGCAGAAGACTGCGCTTTTGGAGGATGGTCTTGCAAGTGCGAGGGAGGCGTTGGAGGATGCGGAGGCGACGTTTGGCGAATCGTCCGCGAAGATCGACGCCCTGCGCCAAAGTTTGCAGCAGGGGCGTGTTGAATCTGTCGCCTGCGACCGTCACGCGGCGGAGGTGCGCGATGAAATCGCACGGCTCGAATCCCAGGCGCGTGAGGTGATCCTTAAGCGTGAACGTCTTTCAAGCGAAGAGGCGCACTTGAAGGAAAGCGACGCCGAGGCGCAGAAGAACCTTTCGGACGTCCAGGTGCGTCTTGCCGCCGCGAAAGCCGCCGAGGCCGAGGCCGCAGAGCTTGCGCGTTCTGCTGCGGACGCCCTTGCGGCGTTGCGCGAGGAGATTGCCGAGGCGCGTGACCATTTGGGTGAGATGCAAACCGCCGCCGCCGAAAAGGGTGCGCAGCTGGAGATGTTGAAGGACGAAACTGCCGCGAAGGCGGTGTTGGAGAACGTGTTGCAGGACGCATCCGGCGACGTTCGCCTCATCGCCGTCGAGACCGGGCGCGAGGGAGCGTCCGCAATCGCCGCCGGGGATCGTTTGATAGACCACCTCGCCCTTGCGGAATCCGACCGCGAAACGGCTGATCGGCTTCTTGGAGACGTGGTGTTGGTGGACGGCGCGGAAGGGCGTTGGTCGCCATCGACGGCGGTTGCTCCGTCGTCAGGGCACCGCTCCCCAATCACCGAGGCGGAGAACGAGCTTGCAGATTTGCGTGAGCGCATCGAGCGCGCGAAGGAGACGTTGAACACGGGCGCGGCGCGTACGGCGGCGTTGTCCGACGAAGCGCGTGCGGCGGAGGAGCGTCTGACGTCGGCCCGCCGCGAGGCGGCGCAGGCAGAGGGCGAACACGGCACGGTGGCGCGCGACGCGGCAGCGGTAAGGGCGCGGCTCGCTGCGGTGTCCGCAGAACTCAAGGCTATCGTCGATGCGAACGCGGGCGACGACGCGAGGCGCAGTGCGCTCGTGGAGGATTTGGACGCGACGCTTGCGAAGCGCGATGCGTTGATGGAGCGCACGGCGCAGCAGCAGGACGAATTGCAGCGCGTGGAGATTGCGCACGCCGAGGAGAGCCGCAAGCTCACCGAGCGCCGCATCACGGCGGCGCAGATGGAGAACGAGCTGCAACTCACGGCGCAGCAGGGCGCGGACGCCGCGCGCCGCCGCGAGGAACTGCAGAAGATGATCGAGGGCCGCGAGGCCGGCATACGCGGATACGAGGAGTCGATCCAGCGTCTGCAGGAAGAGACCGTTGAACTGATGGGGTCTCTTGAATCGCTGAAGGGAAAGAGCGCACTCATCCACAACCAGGTGGAGGAGACGCGAATCGAGCGCGGCGAGTTGCAGGGGCGTCTTTCCGCCGCCGAGGGAGCGGTGGGCGCGAAGCGTGCCGCGCTCGACGAGGCGCGTGCGTTCAAGGGCAAGCTGGAGGTCGCCGCCACGGAATCCTCCATGCGCCGCCAGAACGTGTACGACCATTTGAGCCAGGAGTACGGGCTCGACGCGCAGGCGGTGTTGCGCGAGCCCGACCCCGACTGGGGCAAGGGCAAGGAAGCGCCGGCGCAGGACGCGCTTGAGGCGCGCGTGAACGAGCTGAACGCGCAGATCGCCGCGCTCGGTCCTGTCAACATGGTGGCCATCGACGAGTTCCGCGAACTGGAGGAGCGCTACACGAAGGAGAAGGCGCAGGAGGCGGACCTCCTCGCCGCGAAGGAGCAGATACTCGCGCTCATCACGAACCTGAACGAGAAGTCGAGCGACATGTTCCGCAGCACCTTCCAGCAGGCTGACCAGAACTTCCAGAAGATGTTCACGAAGCTGTTCAACGGCGGCGAGGCGCGTCTAGTGCTGCTCGAGAACGCCGAAGACCCGCTGGAATGCGGCATCGACATCATCGCGCGCCCCCCCGGAAAGCGGCCGCAGAGCGTCACGCTCCTTTCCGGCGGCGAGCGTACCATGACGGCAGTCGCGCTGCTGTTCGCGATCTTCATGATCAAGCCCGCGCCGTTCTGCATGCTCGACGAGCTGGACGCGGCCCTTGACGACGCGAACATCGGACGTTTCGTCGATGCGCTGAAGGACTTCCTCGACCGGTCGCAGTTCCTCATCATCACGCACAACCAGCACACCATCGCGGGCAGCGACCTCGTTTACGGCGTGAGCCAGCAGGAGAAGGGCATCTCGCGCATCATCTCCATGCGCCTCGCCGACATCGGCGTGAAGCCGTTGCCCGATGAGAAGGCAAGCAAATGAAAAAAGCAATCATAACCGTAGTGGGGAAGGACACTGTAGGCATTCTCGCCAGGACGTGCGCCTACCTCGCGGAAAACGGCATCAACATCCTCGACATCACGCAGACCGTGGTGCAGGGCTACTTCACCATGATGATGATCGTCGACATGTCCGGCGCGTCGCGTCCGTTCGGCGACGTCGCCGAGGGTCTGTCGAAGGTGGGCGAGTCGCTCGGTCTCCAGGCGAAGTGCCAGAAGGAAGAGATTTTCGAGAAGATGCACCGGATCTGAGTTCCAGCCATGATCAACCTCAGCGAAGTTCTTGAGACGAACAAGATGATCCAGGACGAGAACCTGGACGTCCGCACGATCACGATGGGCGTGTCGTTACTCGACTGCGCCGACTCGAACCTCGAGGCGTGCTGCGCGAACATCTACGCGAAGCTGCTGCGTTGCGCGGGGCGGCTCGTGAAGACGGGCGAGGAGATATCGCGCGAGTTCGGCATCCCGATCGTCAACAAGCGCGTCTCAATCACGCCGGCGTCCCTCGTGGGCGCGTCGTGCTGCAGGCGTCCCGCGGACTACGTGGAGATCGCGCGCACGCTCGACCGCGCCGCGCGCGAGCTTGGTGTCAACTTCCTCGGCGGCTACTCCGCCGTGGTGTCAAAGGGCATGACGCCGTCAGACGAACTTCTCATCCGTTCCATCCCAGAGGCGATGTCGGTCACGGAACGCATCTGCTCAAGCGTGAACGTGGGTTCCACGAAAACCGGCATCGACATGGACGCCGTGCGGCTCATGGGCGAGATCGTGAAGGCCACGGCGGAGCGCACGAAAGACGCGGATTCCCTTGGGTGCGCGAAGTTAGTGGTGCTATGCAACGCCCCTGACGACAACCCGTTCATGGCCGGCGCGTTCCATGGAGTGTCCGAGGGCGACGCCGTGATCAACGTTGGCGTGAGCGGGCCCGGCGTGGTGAAGTATGCGCTTTCGCAGATACCCGGCGCGGACTTCGAGACGCTGTGCGAGACGATAAAGAAGACCGCGTTCAAGATCACGCGCGTGGGGCAGCTCGTGGCCCAGGAGGCGTCGAAGCGGCTCGGCGTGCCGTTCGGCATCATCGATCTCTCGCTCGCACCGACGCCCGCCGTTGGCGATTCCGTCGCGGACATCCTCAAGGAAATCGGCCTTGTACATCCCGGCGCACCTGGCACAACCGCCGCGCTTGCGCTCCTGAACGACCAGGTGAAGAAGGGCGGCGTGATGGCCAGTTCCTACGTGGGCGGTCTTTCCGGCGCCTTCATTCCCGTTTCCGAGGACCAGGGCATGATAGACGCCGTGGAGGCCGGTGCGCTCACAATCGAGAAGCTGGAGGCCATGACGTGCGTGTGCTCCGTTGGCCTCGACATGATCGCAATCCCCGGCGACACTTCCGCCGCCACGATCTCCGGCATCATAGCGGACGAGGCCGCCATCGGCATGGTCAACCAGAAGACCACCGCCGTGCGCATAATCCCCGTGATCGGCAAGGGCGTTGGCGACTCGGTGGAGTTTGGCGGGCTTCTTGGCCATGCGCCGATCATGCCGGTGAACGGTTTCGACTGTTCGCGTTTCGTTGGGCGGAAAGGACGCATCCCCGCACCGATACACAGTTTCAAGAATTAGGAAGGGAATTGCAGGGAAGATGAAAAAGACAGTGGCAATCCTCGTTGGCGTGTGTGCGATGTGCGCGCAGGGGGCGTGGTACTGGCCTTTCGGCGACCGGGACAGCACGAATGCGCCGCCGCGTCTGCATCGTCTGCTGCAGCAGGCCAACGACTACATCGAACTCGCGCAGGACGCCTCCCTGGAAGGCGATGCCGACAAGGCCATCGAGAACTACCGCCTTGCGCTTGCCGAACTCGACCGCGTGGAGGCCGAGAACCCCGACCGCGCTGCGTCTGCGGAATTCGCGCCGCTGCGAGCCCGCAGGGCCGCATGCAACTCCGGCCTCGATGCTATCCGTTTCGCGCAGATCAACGACAACGTGCGCCCCGTCGCGGTCACGGATACTTCCGCCCTCCAGAAGAAATGGAACGCGAAACACGGCGTAAAAGACGAATCAGAAGCGAAGCCGGAGCCGCCAAAGCCTGCGGCGACAAATGTGGTACCGCCCAAAGCCGCACAGCCCAAGGTCGAATCTTCCAAGCCGGAACCACCCAAGCCGGAAGCGCAAAAACCCGAACCGCCCAAGCCAGCCACGTTGCCAAAGGACTGGGACGGACGCATCGCGCAGGCGATGGAGTTCTTGCGCGCGAAAGACTACGCCGGCGCGGACGTGCTGCTCGAATCAATGATGAACGAACGCCCGAAGGATTTGAATGCGATGTTGTTGCGCGCGGCGGCGCAGGCCGGTTCAAAGAACTACTACGCCGCGCAGCGTACGCTTGAACGTGCCATGCGCGCGCATCCGAAGTCGTACCTCCCGTACTACAACCTAGCCAACTTGATGATCCAGCAGGGAGACGACCTGGAAACGGCGCGCGAGTATTACGAACTCGGACGAACCGTTGGCGGTCCGGCCAGCAAGGACATAGAGGCAAAACTGAAAGGGTCTGGCAAATGAGATTGATTGCTTTTGCTTGTGCGTGTTGCGTTGCGGCGGCGGCCATGGCGGAAAAAACTGCGATCGGCGCGGCTGCGCAGATGGCGAAGCAGCCGCCGAAACTGACGCTTGAGGCCACGGCGCCGCAAGTGTTGTCCGCCTGCCGCGACATGCTGCCGAAGCGTCCGGTGAAGTTGTCTGGCGCGTTGATACTGCGCAACCGCAAGGGCATCGTCCAGAAGGAGTGCGACTACCGTTTCGTGATGAGGAGAAGCCTGGAGTTGACGCTGTTGACTATTCGCCTGTTTGAACGGCACTCCACCAACGAAATCGCGTCCGTGACGGTTTCGCGGCGTGGCGACGCGAAGCCGTCGATCAGCTTGACGGCGGACGGCAAGACACAGAACGTCGGTTCCCCGCTCGACTGCGTCATGGATACGGACGTCACGTGGCTTGACCTCACGTTCGACTTCCTGTGGTGGACCGACGCCGTGTACGAAACCGAGCGCGAGGGCGAGACGGTCCATGGGCAGAAGTGCATGGTGATACTCGTACGCCCGCCGGAGAAAATCGCGGGGCTCGAGGCCGTGCGCCTGTGGGCGGACAAGAAAACGGGGTGCCTCATGCAGGCCGAGCAGCTCGGCGAGGGCATGAAGCCGCTGCGTCGCCTCTGGGGAACCCGCGTGAAGAAGTTCGACGAGCGCTGGATGGTCAGCGTGCTGGAGGTTGAGACCCTTGGATCGCGCCACCGCACGAAGATAACGGTCGAGTCGCTTGAGGATATACCATAAGTTAAAAGTGAAACCTGTTCACATGAATGGGGATTTGTGGTATAATTCCGGGCATGAAAAAGTCTATCATCACAATGTTGGCGGCGGGCATAGTCTCAGCCGGAACCGTATTGTTCACTCCTGGCTGTTGCTCGTCATGTTGCGGCGACGCCTGCGCAGCGCCCAAGTCGTGCGGCGGCGCGTACGGCAACTGGTCGCTCACGCTGCCGTACCCCGACATGAGTGCAGCGCATCTCATCCTTGAAAAGGGCAAGGACGGCAAGCCGAAAGCGCTACTCCTCTGGCGCCGGGCAAGCCCCACGCCGGCCGAGGTCACGCAGATCGACGACAAGTCCTTCACAATCCAGCGTTCCTTCAGCAAGCCGAAAGGCAAGGCGAACGACAAGTCCGCATGGCGCGCGCTCCGCGTTGAATGCACGGTTGACGGCAAGGCGCTGAAGGGCACGTTCTGCACGGTGGACGGCAACGGCAAGGCAGTTGACAAGCCGCAGGAAATCGTCGGCAAGCGCAATCCGCCCATCGGCCCCGCGCCCGATATCTCCAAGGCCATCTACGGACAGCCAATCGATCTCCTCTCCGGCTCAATGTCCGATTTCGAGATCATGGGCAAGGATAGGCTCAACGGTTGGAAACTCAAGGACGGCGTACTCTCCAACCGCATCGAGCGCGACAAGAAAGGACGGTCCACGAACCGGAACGGCAATCTCCGCACAAAGCGCGCCGACTTCTTCGACTTCAAGCTTTCGTACGACGTGCGCGTGCTGCCCGGCTGCAACTCCGGCGTGTATCTGCGCGGCATCTACGAGATTCAGGTACTCGACAGCTACCGCAAGCGCGTGGACTGCCACAATATGGCCGCGCTCTACGGACGCATCACGCCGCGCGTCGCCGCCGAAAAGCCCGCGAACGAGTGGCAGCATGTTGACGTAACGCTCTACAAGCGCCACGTGACCGTGGTGCTCAACGGAGTTAACATCATCGACAACCAGCCCATCCTCGGCTGCACCGGCGGCGCAATCACGAGCGACGAGTTCGTACCCGGCCCGCTCTACATCCAGGGCGACCATTCCGACGCGGACTTCCGCAACATGAAGCTCACGCCCATCGTGAAGTAAAGGCGTGCAGAAACAGAAGGTCAGCTACGTCGAGCGTCTCGAGCATTCGCTCGTCAAGATCATCCAGCAGCCGGGCGCGGACCAGAACCAGCCCGGCGGCATTCGCGCGTTGCTGGCCTTCCTCAACGGCATCTCGAAGATATTCCAGTTCGTCGTCGCAATACGCTACGTCCTCTACAACTGGGGCATACTGCGCCGCTTTCCGCTCGGCTGCCAGGTGATCTCCATCGGCAATGTCACGGCGGGCGGCACGGGCAAGACGCCAGTCACCGAGAAGTTCGCGCACGAGCTTACGGCGGCGGGGCGCAAGGTGGCGATCCTCTCGCGTGGCTACCGCCGCAAGGAGGCGCCGTGGTGGAAGCGAATGTTCTCGCAGGTGATCGAGCCGCCGCTCGTCGTCTCCGACGGACGCCAGATCAAGCTCGACGCCGCAACCGGCGGTGACGAGCCGTACATGCTCGCGTCGAACCTTCCGGGCGTGTGCGTGCTTGTGGACCGCAACCGCGTGAAGGCCGGCCGCTACGCCATCTCGCGTTTCGGCTGCGATACGCTCATCCTCGACGACGGCTTCCAGTACCAGCGCCTCAAGCACTCGCTTGAGGTGGTACTTGTCGATAAAACGAATCCTTTCGGCAACGGGCACATGCTGCCGCGCGGCGTCCTGCGTGAACCCGCGAGCCACATCTCGCGCGCCGACTTCATCTTCCTCACGAAATCCGACGGTAACTCGGAGGAAGTCATTCGCGATATCCGCGAGTACAACCAAACGGCAGAGATCATCGAGTGCCGCCACGCGCCGCGTCTCCTGAAGGACGTGTGGAGCCGCGAGGAGCTGCCGCTCGACTGGCTGAAGGGCAAGACGCTCACCACGCTTTCCGGCATAGCCGTGCCGCAGGGCTTCGAGGATTCCCTGCGCAAGCTCGGCGCGCGCGTGATCTGGTGTGAGCGCTACGCCGACCACCACCGCTACGATTCCTCCGAAATCATCTTCGCGCTCAATAAGACCGCCGACCTCCACGCCGACGCGCTCATCACCACCGAGAAGGACGCCGTGCGCTTCCCGCGTCTCGAGACCACGCCCGTCCCGTGCTACTACCTGCGCGTCGATATCGAGATTCTCAAGGGTGCCGAGAACTTCGCCTCCGCAGTGGATCACATCTGCAACCGCAAGGCGAAAAAGTGATATGGACATTGAAACTTTCAACTCGCTCGATGAATCGGAAAAGTTCGTGGCAACGATGTTCGCTTACGTGCCTTATCCGCTCGACAGCGCGTCGGTTGGTATGTTATTAAAAAGGCGGTTTGGGGAGTTGCCCGTTATCGTCGAGTCAGTGGAGTTCGCTGCGTCGGTGATCAACTCGCTTGAAACACGTAATCTGATCCGGAAGACCGACACTTACAGTTTAGACTATGTGAACCGTGCGGAATACCCCGCGAAAACCCTTGTCAAGGTTTTACGCGACGCCGAGGGCAAGGGGTGGCTTCCGAACATGGATGACCTGAGGCAGGCTTTGGCGTATGCAAAATCCGGAACGACGGAGTACGGACGATTTTCCCTACAGGCGGAATGCGCGCGTTTGGTCGCAGTCGGATCGGGTGCAGAAATGTCCGAACGCCTTGCCAAGTCACTTGCGGTTTCCGGCGGGCTTGCCATTGCCCGAGGTGCTGTTTGGCATGCGGCGGGGTTGATTGCGGACGAGCCGGACTTCATGTTCACGGGAAACGGCGACCCGCTTGTCAGTGTCATGCGCTACTGGCTCAACATCCGCTTTTTGCAAGGACGGGACGTGCGCAAGGCGCTTGTTGCGCTGGAAGCCGCTTTTCGCACAGGGGGTAAGTGGGATTGGCGTCTGATAACTTCTTTCGCCGCGCTTTGTTTCTGGATTGGCTGGCGGCAGGGGCTTGACACTGCCTTTGCCGTGTCTGCCAGCCAGCCTCCGCAGACCGGTGGCCGGTACGACAAAGATACTGACGAAGTCTTTCACCAGACGCTCAATGCGTGCCGGTTCGCGATGGACGGTGACTTCGCAAGTGCAGACCTTGCTTTCAAAATCGCCGAGAAGTTCGACGATGATCTGGATGACCGAGCGAATGTGGAATGTCGCCAGGTGGACAACGTGCCGGAGCGGCTCCTTGCCGCGATGTGCGCAGCCACTGCGAATCCGGACAAAATCGCGAAGCGGCGTCCCGCTAGCGTAATGGATCAGACTTGGTACAGCGATAGGATGTGGTGTGACGATGATTGCCCAGAGGAATGCTATGCCGATTGCGTGGAACGCGTGTCCGAATCGTTTGCCATGGCATGGAAGAATACCGTAACGGGTCGAGGATCATTGATTTCAAAGTACAGGCGAAATTCGGGGTTGGGGGTTCTCGGTGGACTTACACGGGCTTGGGATTTTCGCCTGTGCGTGAAGGGGCGCTCAAAGTTGCGCGACAAGGTGGAAAACCTCATCGCGCTTGCCGAAGATGCCGAACGCGCTGGATACGTCAACATCGCGCAGCTGTACCTTACGCTGCTTTCCGGCGGTTACGACGAGGCGGGATTGGCTGACTTGCTAAAGCGCGTTTCGGTCACGTCCGTGAAGTTTCTTCCAGACACCTCCCAAGAAGATGAATGGAAGAACATACTGGATATAATGCGCAAGACGGTAAAGGGCGCATCGAAGGTGGTGAAACACGAAAACGACAGTCGCGATGTTCGCGTTTTCTGGCATCTCGTCGCCGAAAAGCCGACGAAGGAGGGATTGCTTGAATTGCGATACCTTGAGCCGGTTTTGCGTACTGCCAGTGAGCCTGGTGGGAGAGACCGCTTCCAGAGGCTTTCGCGGTATGAGATAGAAAGCAAGAAGACCGTGCGCAGATCGTTTTCCGAAAAGGACATGGCCATCGTCCATGCGGTGAACGCGAACGGTGGAAGCATGAGCCGCAAGGCATGCGGGGAGGTGCTCCCCATGCTCGTGGGGATGGAGAACGTCGAATTGCGGCTCATCGGGGAGAATGCGACATACTACAATAGTCAGTTGACTAATCCGAAGCCGGTGAAGGTTGTCGCAGGAAAGTGTGAAATGCGTTCTACCGTTTCGGCGGACGGCGGCGTTGTGCTGTCAGTCCCGAAATGGACGTTGGAAAATACCGAGGACGCGGTTTTGGTGTCGGTGGACGACGAGACGATTGCGGTGGTGAAGCTGTCGGACGGTCACAAGCGTCTGCTTTCCATGTTCCGCGATATTGGCGTTGGCGGCAAGATCACGCTTCCGCCCCAGGCCATGAAGGAGGCTGCGCCGGTCATCGAGGATATGGCTACGCTGTTGCCGGTCGCTGCGCCCACGGCGAAGGAGAAGACGAGGCTCCGGCGTGTCGCGGCGGCCACTTCGCTCGCCGCGCGGTTGTCGTTTGCGAGCGATGCGCTCGCGGTGCGCATCGTCGCGAAGCCGCTTGCGGCGATGCCGTCCCTTGCGATTGAGCCCGGCGAAGGGCAGGCGGAGAGGGTCGTGGCGGACGCATCGGGAAATTACCTGCTCGTGCGCGACCTCGCGGCGGAGAAAGAGGCGCTGGCGCGCGTCAAGTCCGCGCTTGCGGAATGCGAGACGTGGTTCGACGGGAAGTGTTCTTGGAACATCGACAATATCCCCGCCGCACTTGGCGCGCTCGGAGCATTGAAGGCGATTGCAGATGCAGAGTCCTCCGCGTTTGCGCTGGAGTGGATCGACGACAAGAAGGTGTCCGTGACGTTTGCGCCGAAGAGCGGCGTGCATCTCGGTTCCGCGCGTACGGCTGAGGACTGGTTCCGCGTCGATGGCGAGTTTGCGCTGGACGACGGACGCGTCCTCTCCGTGGCGAAGTTCCTGGATGCGGCGAGGGTGCGCGTTGGTGACTACGTGAAGCTTTCGGACGGCGACTACGTGCGGCTCACGAAGACCATGGCACGGCAGATTGATGCGCTGGCGGCGGCGGGACGGCGCAAGGGTGATGGCGTGGAGATACCCAAGGCCGCCATCCCGATGCTTGA
>Ga0310694_10001239_pt1 | contig 29666 bp, 25 predicted proteins | sample 174DNAGHGhighgp2_FD_203884 | JGI IMG/M metagenome (GOLD analysis project Ga0310694, IMG submission 203884) | Sheep rumen microbial communities from Palmerston North, Manawatu-Wanganui, New Zealand - 1742 DNA GHGhigh gp2 (v2) (version 2) | ecosystem: Host-associated > Mammals > Digestive system...
ATTGCAAAAACAAAGGTAACCAAAAAGGCTGAAAACCTAGCGAGGTCTTCAGCCTAATTTTTATTCTTGCTTAAAAAAGTTTTAGCGGACACTAATAAAAAAAAAGACTTCTTAAAAAAAGCAAATTTCCGCCTACGCAAACACAAACGTGTTGAGTAACCAATAGCAAAGGATACCAGCAAGATAGCCAACAAAAGCTACCCATGTCATGCGTTTAAGATACCAACCGAATGAAATCTTTTCCAAACCCATCACAATCACGCCAGCAGCAGAACCGATAATCAGCATAGAACCACCTACACCTGCGCAATAAGCCAATAATTGCCAGAAGATTCCATCTACAGCCATGTCGCCAGTCGGAGCAATGGGATACATTCCCATACATCCAGCCACCAATGGTACATTATCAACGATAGACGACAATACGCCAATTATACCTGTAACAAGGTAGTGGTTGCCACCCGTTAATCTGTCAAGTTCCTCACCGAGTTGTGTAAGCACACCTACTTCTTCCAGACAAGCAACAGCCATCAAGATACCCAAGAAGAAAAGGATGGTAGGAATGTCGATACGAGTAAGAAGGTCTGTTACACGTTTTGCCATCGTGTCATTCTCATCCAATTGACGATGGAAAATCTCCGTTGTCGTCCACAAAACGCCCAAAACCAACAAGATACCCATGTAAGGAGGCAAATTGGTAATAGCGCGGAAGATAGGTACGAAAATCAAACCACCTACACCACAAAAGAAGATGATCTTACGTTGTGTCTCCGTGAATGCAGAAACCTGTGCTTGTTCAAAGTTCTGTGTTTTATCGAACTTCCCATGCAGCGAATATTGAAGAATAAACGTAGGCACTGCCATTGCCATAACAGAAGGCAGGAATATTTCTGTGATGACACCTTGTGTAGTAATCATTCCCTTAATCCACAACATGATCGTGGTAACGTCACCAATGGGCGAGAATGCTCCACCCGCATTGGCTGCAATAATGACAAGACCTGCATAAATCATACGTTCCTTGTTGTCACGCACCAACTTACGAAGTACCATAATCATTACGATAGACGTAGTAAGGTTGTCGAGGATGGCAGAGAGGAAGAACGTTGCAATAGCCACACGCCAAAGCAATTTACGTTTGTCACGCGTCTTCATCAAGTCTCTCACAAAATTGAATCCGCCATTGGCGTCAACAATCTCCACAATCGTCATAGCTCCCATCAGGAAGAACAGAGTTTCGGCGGTATCACCAAGATGCATTTTCAGCATCTCGCCAATCTCCGCACCAGGACTAAACACATAAACTGACCAACAAAGCACACACATCAGGAGTGCGATGGCAGCCTTGTTTACTTCCGTTACGCTTTCTAAAGCGATAAACAGATAGCCAATCAAGAACAAGATGACTATCACCAAAGTAAATGTTCCCATTTTTTCTAATAGATTTTGTTTTAATTATTATATGTGTGCAAAGGTAAGGAATATTTTTGAGAAACAAAAAAAATATGCTGATGGATATTTCATACAATCACTTTTAAAATTTTATCATTCATACCCATCAAAAATAAAAATCAAAAGTTAAGGATGAAAAATCAAATAATCTTGTTGGGGTCTGAATAATTCTTCTTATCTTTGCATAAGATAAACCTAACTCTATATAACATTACCATTTATCATGGAAAATAAAAAATATTTCTTTGCCGTAGATCTCGGCGCTACAAGTGGAAGAACGATTATCGGAACACTGAATGACGGTCGTTTCGACTTGGAAGAGTTAACTCGTTTCGACAACAACTTAATCCAAACGGGCGGACATTTTTATTGGGACATCTATGCCTTATATTTTGAAATCATCAAAGGCTTAAAGATTGCCGCCCAACGACAGATTGAAATCAGCAGTATAGGCATCGACACTTGGGGAGTTGACTTTGTTTGCATTGGTGAAGATGGTGCCATTCTGAGGAATCCCCTTGCTTATCGTGACCCTCACACATTTGGCGTGATGGAGAAATTCTTTGAGAATGAAATAGAGAAGAAAACCGTTTACGACATTACGGGCATTCAGTTCATGAACTTCAACTCCATCTTCCAGCTCTATGCCATGAAGTTGAACAACGATTCCGCCCTCAAGAATGCGAAAAAAATATTATTCGTGCCAGATGCACTGAGCTACATGCTCACAGGCGAGGCTGTTTGCGAATATACCATTGCATCTACCTCAGAATTGCTAGACCCACGAACCAAAGACCTTGATCCCAAATTGTTGAATGCATTAGGTCTTGAAAGAGAGCAATTCGGCAAAATGATTAACCCCGGCACACAGATAGGCGTTATTACTGAGGAAGTGCAGCAAATGACTGGTCTGGGAGCTATTCCCGTGATTGCCGTTGCTGGTCATGATACAGGAAGTGCCGTTGCAGCCGTTCCCGCCAAGGATGAGAAATTCGCATATCTGAGTAGTGGCACATGGAGCTTGATGGGCATTGAAACCAAAGATGCCATCATCAATGAGCGCAGTTACGACTTGAACTTTACCAATGAGGGTGGCATTGAGGGCACTACACGTTTCTTGAAAAATATCTGTGGCATGTGGCTCTATGAGCGTTGTCGCAAGGAATGGCCAGAAGAGATTCGTAAGATGAGCCATCCTGAATTGCAAGGCTCAGCCATGAAAGTGGAAGCATTCCGTAGCATCATTAATCCAGACGACACCATGTTTGCCAATCCTGCCAATATGATTGAAGCCATTCAAACCTATTGCAAGCAAACAAGTCAGCCTGTGCCAGAAACACCAGCAGAGATTTGCCGTTGCATCTTCGACTCCTTGGCTTTACGTTATCGTCAGGTATTCACTTGGCTCAAGGAATTTGCTACTTTCCCACTCGACACATTACATATTATTGGCGGTGGCTCATTAAACCAATACCTCAACCAATTTACAGCCAACTCTCTTGGCGTAACCGTCTTGGCTGGTCCTCAAGAATGTACAGCCATCGGCAATATCATGTTGCAAGCCAAGGCTGTAGGTTTGGTAAAAGACATTTGGGAAATGCGCCAAATCATAGCCAACTCCATAGAGTTGAAATGCTTTGCCCCAGAGAATCGTGAAGCTTGGGATAAAGCATACGAAAAATACCTCAACATCATTGAGAAATAAATCATTTATTCATTATATTAAAAACTCAAAAATTTATTATGAAAGCAGAATTGATAGAGAAAGCTTATGCCGTAGCGAAAGAACGCTATGCAGCCATTGGCGTTGACACTGACGCAGTACTTGACCAACTTCAGAAGCAACAGATCTCCTTGCATTGCTGGCAGACTGACGACGTTGTAGGCTTTGAGCGCAACGAAGCACTTTCTGGCGGTATTCAAACCACAGGAAACTATCCTGGTCGTGCCCGCAACATCGACGAGGTACGTAAGGACATTGAGTTCGTTAAGACGTTGTTGGCAGGTAACCATCGTCTGAACCTTCATGAGATTTATGGCGACTTTGGCGGTAAGTTTGTGGATCGTGACCAAGTAGAAGTATGCCACTTCCAAAGTTGGATTGACTGGGCAAAAGAAAACAACATGAAGCTCGACTTCAACTCTACTTCATTCTCTCACCCCAAGAGTGGTGATCTCACTCTTTCTAATCCTGATAAGGAAATTCGCGACTTCTGGATTGAGCACACCAAGCGTTGCCGTCGTATAGCCGATGCTATGGGTAAGGCTCAGAACGACCCATGTATCATGAACATTTGGGTACATGATGGTTCTAAAGACATGCCTGTTCAGAGAAAGAAATACCGTGAAATCCTTGCCGCTTCACTCGATGAAATCATGGAAGAGAAGCTCGATGGCGTAAAGAACTGCTTCGAAGCTAAGTTGTTTGGTATCGGATTGGAGAGCTACACCGTAGGTTCACACGACTTCTATACTGCATATTGCGCTACCCGCAAGCAGATGTACACTCTTGACACTGGTCACTATGAGCCAACAGAAAACGTATCTGACTTCGTTTCTACCCTGCTCATGTACGTTCCAGAATTGATGTTGCACGTATCTCGCCCAGTACGTTGGGATTCTGACCATGTTACCATCATGAACGACCAGACCCTTGACCTCTTCAAGGAACTCGTTCGTGCTGATGCTCTTGATCGCGCTCACGTAGGACTCGATTATTTCGATGCTTCCATCAACCGTATTGGTGCTTACATCATTGGTACACGCGCCACACAGAAGTGCATCCTTCAGGCATTGCTCGAACCAAAGGCAAAGCTTCGTGAATATGAGGACAACGGTCAGAACTTCGAGCGTCTTGCATTGATGGAAGAAGCCAAGAGCTTACCATTCGGTGCTGTGTTCGATTACTTCAACCTCAAGAACAACGTTCCTGTAGGCGAAGAGTTCATCGCTTGCATCCAACAATACGAGAAAGACGTAACTTCTAAGCGTTAATCATTCACTGTTGAAGATTGAATATTGAGGACAAGGATTGCCTTTTCACATCTACTCCTCAATCTTCAATCTTCATTTTTCAATTATTTATCATGGAAGTAATCATTGGATTATTGATTATAGCAATAGGTGCATTCTGCCAAAGTTCGTGCTATGTACCTATTAATAAAATAAAAGACTGGTCGTGGGAATCCTATTGGATTATACAAGGTGTGTTTGCATGGTTGGTGTTGCCATTCCTTGGCGCATTACTCGCCGTACCCGCAGGAGATTCACTGTTCGGATTATTTAGTCAATCTCCCTCTTTCAATTTCTGGATGACCATTTTCTTTGGTGTCTTATGGGGAGTAGGCGGTCTCACCTTTGGCTTGTCCATGCGTTACCTTGGCGTGGCTCTTGGTCAGTCTATTGCCTTGGGAACTTGCGCTGGTTTGGGAACCATCATGGGACCGGTATTGCTCAACATCTTCTTCCCCGAACTTAATGCCTTATCTAAGTTAACGTTTGCCGTTATCGTCGGTGTCATCGTTACGTTATTGGGTATAGCCATCATCGGCGTGGCTGGTTCTATGAAATCAGCGTCATTGAGCGAGGAAGAAAAGAAGGCAGCAGTAAAAGACTTCAATTTCCCCAAGGGATTAGCAATTGCCTTGCTTGCAGGTTTCATGAGCGGTTGCTTCAACGTGGGTCTGGAGTTTGGTAAAGACATCAACTTTGGCGAATTGACCGACCCCATGTTCCGCACGTTGCCTGCTACATTCCTTGTTACATTAGGCGGATTTGTCACCAATGCCATCTATTGTTTCTACCAAAACCAGAAGAACGGCACATGGGGCGATTATGCCAAGACATCCGTTTGGGGCAACAACCTCTTATTCTGTCTTTTGGCAGGTGCACTGTGGTATTCACAATTCTTCGGATTGTCACTCGGTCGTAGTTTCTTCGAAACTGGCGGCACAATGGACACCTTGTCTTTCTGCATTCTCATGGCACTCAACGTGGTATTCTCCAACGTTTGGGGTATCATTTTGAAAGAGTGGAAGGGATGTTCCCAAAAGACCATCACCGTATTGGTAATTGGATTAATTGTATTGATTATCTCCTCATTCTTACCACAAATGATAGGATAAACCTAAAAGACACATCATCTTACACAAACAAAAAATGCCCCCTACGCAAAAGCGCAAGGGGCTTTTTTTTTAAAAAAAGGAGTTTTATATAAAAAATCACAACTTTTCCTGAAGTTTCGCAGCTTTCTCCGCTGCCTTCAATGCCTTTTGCTGAGCATTAATGGATTTCTCTTCCAGTTTCAGAATCTTTTCTTGCGATAATCCCTTTTGGCGAGCTTGGGCAACCTTATCTGCTGCTTTCTGGGCATCTCTCTGAGCTTTATTGGCTTTTTGGCTTGCTTTGGCTGCAGCTTCTTTTGCCTTTTGTTTCTTTTGCTGTTCCTTCAACTGCTTCTTAGCTTCCTTTTCAGCTTTCTTAGCTTCTTTTTCGGCTTGTTTGCGCTCTTTTTCCATTTGCTTCTGAGCCTTTTCAGCTTCTTTCTGCTGTTTCATGGCTTCCTTCTGCGCCTTTTCAGCCTCTTTTTGTCGTTTCTGACTTTCCTTCAGAGCTTGCTGGCGTTCTTTCACATTCTGCTCCTGCTGTTTCAAAGCTTGCTCTTGTAAAGCAGAATTAGTAGATGTCCCTAATGTTACACCATTCTGCTTGTATACCTCTTGGGCACTTGCCATCTGAGTTCCCATTGTCAGTGCTACAGCACAAACAAATACTTTCAAAAAATTCGTTTTCATCTTATTAAAAATTTATGTGAACAATCTTATTTAGGCAAGTTAAATGCCTTTGTCATTTCTGCCATTTGCTCTTGGCTCATACCTTCCGGTTCAAAACCCATACACTTGGCATCGATATATATCTTCGCACTCTTCGACAACACGTCTATCTGGTCGAACGCATCCATCACGTCAAGTCCTTGAGCGAACACACCATGTTTTTCCCACATCACCACGTCATAATCGTCTAATTCTTTCAGGGTAGCATCTGCCAACTCCACACTTCCTGGCAATGTGTAAGGTATAATACCCAATCCTAACGGACAGAATGCCTTGGTTTCAGGAATCATGCTCCAGAGGATGTTCGTCAGCACATCCTTGCCCAAGAATGCCTTGTTATGACTCATTGCCACCAATTCGATGGGGTGCGTATGTACGGTAGCCTTATAATTAGAACCTTTTTCTATCAAGTGATTATGAACCGTAAGATGACTGGGCAACTCACTGGTAGGCAATACGGGATTGTCTGCAATAATGACATAGCTGGCACAATCATCCAAGATACGGATAATGCTGCCATTGTCCATAGGCCATCTTGCCAAGTCGCGCATACGTTTACCCGTTCCCTTACAATAGAAATAGCAACCTTTCAGATAGGGCAATGTCGTTCCAATCTGTTTTACGTCACTAATGGCTGGCATCTGCTTCATCTCATCGTCAACAAAATCAGTTACGTTCACCGTGATGTTACCACCATTACGTTCTGCCCATCCATTTTGCCATAGATAGCCTGCTACCTCTGCTATTTTCATTACCTCAGCCTCTAAAGCTGGCCTACTTGAAAGTACACTCTTCATAATCGTTAATTTTATATTAGATACTGCAAAGATAATCAGAAATATTTAATAACCAAATACTTTTTCATTTTTTTATGCGTGAGAAAAAGTAAAATAAACAACAATTATGTTACTTGAAGAAAAAAACATGGTTTGTGAAGAAAAAACCATATAGTAAATTTTACATTTTAAATGTTTTATTATAAATATTATTATTATCTTTGCAAAAAATTTAAAATACAAAAGCCAAATGCAGAAAAAAGATAAGAATAATTTCATTGTTAGACCTAACGGAGAGGAAACCAGAAAATGTCCTCATTGTCATACGGAGGTAGAAGTACAAACGAGAATGTGTCCTACATGTAATTACAGTTTGCATTGGATGAAATCGGGACAAAACATCAGTGTTGATTTCCTGCAGTCTCCCCTACCCCGAATCATGACAATTTGTGCCATCATTGTGGCTGTCATCGGTCAACTTTTCATTTATTTCCTTGACTCGTCGGTTCACGATTACTTCGTTAATCGTCTGTCTCTTCCTCCCATCTCTACCCTCCACGTCGCAGGACACGTGATGAAGACAATTGGAGAGACCACCTTATTATATTGTCTGATGAAAGGGTTGAGATTTGAATTTCGCAATTTCACATGGCACATCAATGTCACCATGATACTTTTGTTGTGTTATCACCTTCTTGCAGCCGCATTGCCAAGCATAGGCGAAACAGCCACTTCTGCCACTATGGTAAAGTTTGCTTATAACGCATGTTTTGCATTGCTCGCCTTGTCAGAAGCATCATATTTCATCTTAGGCTTGCGTCTTAACTCCACTTATTTCGGCAGCATTTCAACATGCGGACTGCTCATGTTGATCTGTAGTGGATTGCATTTTGCCACTGGCGTCATCTTCAATCTCACCAGCAAGGAGTTTTATTCTGACACCGCATTCTTCGTCTTCACAGTTATTTACCTCATCTTTTTAGGCACCAGAATGTTGCCACATGAGGCATATATGTTGAAGAAAGAGAAAAAAAGAGCCGAGGCGTTTTGATGAAAACAATATCTTCGTGCGAAAACATCATCATAGCCGATGCCAACTACATCGACCGTGTAGCTTTTGACTTGATTGTCAACTTTGAGCGAATGATTGGGCGGCGTATACCTCCTGCAGACATGGCAAGGTGGTTGGATTGCATTGCTCTTGACGGTGGTATCAGGGAAGGAGACAATAAGATACAGGTGGTGCTGATTCATAGGAAAGAGACGAAGACTTTAGCCAATTTCTCCCCATCTGATTTGATCAACGAGCTTCACGAAAAAGCGTTCAAAGACCATTTGGGTGAGTTTTCCATCACCTGTCTTCCCATTGAAGACATTGTCAATGCTGACGATTTCTTCTTGGATGTGATGGAAACCATCTGCTCCCAACAAGACGTGAAACGTATCATGATTGTCCCTGATGCTGACAACGAAACCTTATATAATCATATACGTTTCGCCTTGCGTCGGCAAAACGATGACAACAAGCATATCACCGTATTTTCCATGCAACCCATGCAGGGCGGCAAATTCCAACAGGAGATATTGGGCTATTCATTGATGAATGCTATGGGCATCAAAGCCGAAGAACTTCAATAGCATTATTATAAAAGACATATCTAAGGAGTTGGCACAAATAGTATTGATCCAACTCCTTTTTTCATATTGCTTTATACATAGCCCCAACTTTACAATCTGTAATATGTTCATTCAAGCAGCCTTATCATTTCTCTCACCCCTCACCTCTCACCTCTTTTCTCTAATTACCCCCCAAACATCTTGACAAATTTTTGTCTGTATTTTCTGGCATTCTGGAAAATAGATGGCGAAAAATAGAGATAAAATGGGTAAAATTACGAGTTATTGCTCGTAACTATACATGTTACGGAGTTAACTATATATGTTACGACCGTAAAGTATATAGTTAGCACCCTTAAAATGATAGGTTAGAAACAGTAAAAACGAGGAATATTTGATGAAAATATACAAGAAATATTCACAAAATAAAACAACAGAAACCACAAATACCTGATTATCATTGGATTAACAAAACACAAAAATTTTGGCATATTTCCAATCAACTCTCAATCATTTTGAAATACTGCCCATTTTTTAGGGGGTAAATTCAGAATTTTCATAACAAAACAAAATTTACGTATATAATTAATCATGATGCCAGGCAACAAGTAAAAAATCTAAAAATAGCAACCGTTTGACAAATTATTACCCGTTTTTATTGCTTATGTTCTTAGAAAAGCGTATCTTTGTAGAATGAAAAACAACTAACAATTAATAATAAGTTACCAAATGAGCAAAATTCTGATGATTGGCGCTGGAGGCGTCGCCACAGTAGCAGCATTCAAGATTGTACAGAATGCTGACGTCTTTACTGACTTTATGATTGCAAGTCGTAGAAAGGAGAAGTGCGACCTGTTGGTTAACTCTCTTATCGAGCGATTGGGATTGTCCGTTGAATGCAAAGAACAAAGGGGAGAAACCACTTTCTATGTTCTGAAAGGACAAGACTCCACCATCAACTTGACCACAGCACAGGTAGATGCTGACGACGTAGAGCAGTTGAAAGCACTCTTCAACGATTTCAAACCCGAATTGGTCATCAACTTAGCCCTACCCTATCAAGACCTGACCATCATGGATGCTTGTTTGGCATGTGGATGCAACTATCTCGACACAGCCAACTATGAGCCAAAAGACGAGGCACACTTTGAATACAGTTGGCAATGGGCTTATAAAGACCGCTTCGAGCAAGCAGGACTGACTGCCATTCTGGGTTGCGGATTTGACCCGGGCGTGAGCGGCATCTATACCGCATACGCCGCCAAGCACCACTTCGACGAGATACATTATCTCGATATCGTGGACTGTAATGCGGGAGACCATCACAAGGCTTTTGCCACCAACTTCAACCCGGAAATCAATATCCGCGAGATTACGCAAAAGGGATTGTATTACAAGGATGAGCAATGGATAGAGACGGAGCCACTGGAAATACACAAGCCTCTCACCTACCCTAACATTGGTCCACGAGAGAGTTATCTGTTGCACCATGAAGAACTGGAGAGTCTGGTGAAGAACTATCCCACCATTAAGCAGGCTCGTTTCTGGATGACTTTCGGAGAACAATACATCAAGCACCTTGACGTGATACAGAACATCGGAATGAGCAGAATCGACGAGGTGGTTTACGAGGCTCCCTTAGCTGAGGACCCAAGCAAAACCGTTAAGGTGAAAATCATTCCATTGCAATTCCTCAAGGTTGTATTGCCTAATCCACAAGACCTCGGAGAGAATTACGAAGGTGAAACGAGTATTGGATGCAGGATACGTGGTATCAAGGACGGCAAGGAGCGCACGTATTACGTTTACAACAACTGCAAGCACCAAGAGGCTTACCAAGAGACGGGTATGCAGGGTGTAAGCTACACCACGGGTGTACCTGCCATGATTGGCGCAATGATGTTTGTCAAGGGTCTTTGGCGTAAGCCAGGCGTTTGGAACGTAGAGGACTTTGACCCCGATCCATTCATGGAACAGCTCAATATCCACGGCCTCCCCTGGCACGAAGTGTTTGACGGGGATTTGGAGCTCTGAGAGAGGTGAGAAGTGAGAGGTGAGTGGTGAGAAGTGAGAGGTGAGAGGTGAGAGATATGTTTATTTACTTGAGAATAATCAATATTCTCTTTCTCGAATAATTCATTTTCTTAATGGATTCCCATCTGAATAGAAATTGACCGTACGTTGCAAATAACCATCATTGCTAATGAAAGATTTTTATTATAGGAAATTAAAAGTATATCACCAATCAAAAAGATTGGTAACAAACATATACTTCTTAACTAAAAGCTTTCCTTTGCAAGAACAATATGGTCTAACTAATCAAATCCAACGTGCCGCAATCTCTATTCCGTCTAACATCGCAGAAGGGATGAGAAGATTCTCATTGAAGGAACGTATTCACTTTCTCGAAATCGCTCATGGTTCATTAATGGAAGTAATGTGTCAGCTTGAAATTGCAGAGCATTTGAATTACATTACTTCCGAAAACCTCATCGAACAAGAAGATCTTGTTGATGAGATAGCAAAAATGTTAATTGGATTAAGAAAAACGATTGAAGAAAAGAACAATTATAATAATTAATATGGTGTAGGAGTAAGCGGTGAAGAGCCATAACTATTCTCTCACCTCTCACCACTCTCCCCTCACCACTAATATCTTTAACTATGTCAAAAAAAGCAACTGAAGAAATGGCAGCAACCAATCCGAATGCTGAAAAGCTGAAAGCATTACAGGCTGCTATGTCTAAAATAGAAAAGGATTTTGGTAAGGGCTCTATCATGCGCATGGGTGATGAGCAAGTGGAAAATGTTGATGTGATACCCACGGGGTCGATAGGACTCAATGTGGCATTAGGCGTAGGTGGCTATCCTCGTGGACGAATCATCGAAATCTATGGTCCGGAATCGTCGGGTAAGACTACTTTGGCTATCCATGCCATTGCTGAGGCTCAGAAGTTAGGCGGCATTGCTGCCTTCATTGATGCTGAACATGCTTTCGACCGCTTTTATGCGGCAAAACTGGGAGTTGACGTGGATAACCTTTGGATTTCACAACCAGATAACGGTGAACAGGCATTGGAAATTGCTGACCAACTCATCCGTTCGTCTGCCATTGACATCATTGTTATCGACTCTGTGGCAGCTCTTACGCCCAAAAAAGAGATTGAGGGAGATATGGGCGATTCTGCCGTAGGTCTGCAAGCAAGATTGATGAGCCAGGCTCTGCGAAAGCTGACATCAACCATCGCCAAGACCAATACCACCTGTATCTTCATCAACCAATTGCGTGAGAAGATTGGCGTGATGTTTGGCAACCCAGAAACTACCACGGGCGGAAACGCATTGAAATTCTATGCGTCGGTACGCTTAGATATCCGCAGGGTAACGGCATTGAAGGACGGTGACCAAGTGATTGGAAATCAAGTACGCGTGAAAGTGGTGAAAAATAAGGTGGCTCCTCCTTTCCGCAAGGCAGAGTTTGAAATCACCTTCGGAGAAGGAATCTCTAAGGTGGGTGAAATTCTCGACCTCGGCGTAGAGTTTGGCATCATCCAAAAGAGTGGCTCTTGGTTCTCATACCAAGGAAACAAACTGGCTCAAGGTCGCGATGCTACAAAGGCTTTGCTCAATGATAACCCAGAACTTTGCGAGGAGTTGGAAGCCCAGATTACACAAACCATACAAGAGAATATGAATTAAATTCTTGTAAGAAGTTTTTTAGAAGCAAGAAATATTTAGAAGCAAGAAGCAAGAAAGTTAGAAGCAAGAGATATGCTTTAGAGATGGAAACTCCATTCACAAAGCATATCTCTTGCTTCTTGCTTCTAACTTTCTTGCTTCTCTAAAAATGCCATTTTGTCATAACTATGCCAACATCAGAAATGCGACATGACAGTTGGCACATCATTTGTATGTTATTATTGCGTTCGCATGTAAACATCTTGCGACACATGAACAAACACCTTATTATAATATATAAGGCCAGAGTGAAACAAAAAGAATATAAACAATTAAAATTATACAATTATGGGAAAGATTATTGGAATCGACTTAGGAACTACCAACAGCTGCGTAGCCGTATTTGAAGGCAACGAGCCTGTAGTGATTGCTAACAGTGAAGGAAAGCGCACCACTCCATCAGTGGTAGGCTTCGTGAAAGATGGCGAACGTAAAGTGGGTGACCCTGCCAAGCGTCAAGCTATCACCAACCCAAAGAACACGGTGTACTCCATCAAGCGTTTCATGGGTGAGACCTATGCTCAAGCACAAAAGGAAGCTGAGCGTGTACCTTATACCGTAACCAACGAGGGCGGTTATCCTCGAGTTGACATCGATGGACGTAAATATACGCCACAGGAAATTTCTGCCATGATTCTCCAGAAGATGAAGAAGACAGCAGAAGACTATCTCGGACAAGAAGTGACCGATGCCGTGATTACCGTTCCTGCTTACTTCTCTGACTCTCAGCGTCAGGCAACAAAGGAAGCCGGTCAGATTGCAGGTCTCAACGTACAGCGTATCGTCAACGAGCCTACTGCCGCTGCATTGGCATACGGCGTAGATAAAGCCAATAAGGACATGAAGATTGCCGTGTTCGACTTGGGTGGCGGTACATTTGATATTTCTATCTTGGAATTTGGTGGCGGTGTATTTGAAGTGCTTTCTACCAACGGTGACACTCACCTCGGCGGTGACGACTTCGACCAAGTGATTATCGATTGGTTGGTGAACGGATTCAAGGCTGATGAAGGCATTGACCTCTCTAAAGATCCAATGGCTATGCAACGTCTCAAGGAAGCTGCAGAAAAGGCAAAGATTGAATTGTCATCTTCTACATCTACGGAAATCAACCTTCCTTACATCTCTGCAGAAGGTGGTGTGCCAAAGCACTTGGTGAAGACTCTTACACGTTCTCAGTTTGAACAGTTGGCTCACTCTCTCATTCAAGCTTGCCTCATTCCATGCCAGAATGCCATCCGTGACGCAAAACTCTCAACGAGCGACATTGACGAGGTTATCCTCGTAGGTGGTTCAAGCCGTATTCCTGCCGTACAAGCATTGGTGAAGAACTACTTCGGCAAAGAACCTTCAAAGGGTGTGAACCCTGATGAAGTAGTAGCTGTGGGTGCATCTATCCAAGGTGCCATCTTGAACAAGGAAGGTGGCGTGGGTGACATCGTATTGCTCGACGTTACTCCATTGACACTGGGTATCGAAACACTCGGTGGCGTGATGACCAAGTTGATTGATGCCAACTCTACCATTCCTTGCAAGAAGAGCGAGACATTCTCTACTGCTGTAGATAATCAAACAGCTGTGACCATCCACGTACTGCAAGGTGAACGTCCTATGGCTGCACAAAACAAGTCAATCGGACAATTCAACCTCGAAGGTATTGCTCCTGCACGTCGTGGTGTACCACAGATTGAGGTGACCTTCGACATCGATGCCAACGGTATTTTGAACGTAAGCGCAAAGGATAAGGCTACTGGTAAGGAGCAAGCTATCCGAATCGAAGCATCAAGTGGTCTGAGTGAAGACGAAATCAACCGCATGAAGGCTGAGGCAGAGGCTAATGCAGAAGCCGACAAGCGTGAGCGTGAGAAGATTGACAAGATGAACCAGGCAGACTCTATGATTTTCCAAACCGAAACCTTCCTTAACGAGAATGGTGACAAGTTGGGAGCCGAGAAAGCTAACGTAGAGCAAGCTGTTCAGCAACTGAAAGACGCTCACAAGAGTGGTGACGTAGCAGCTATCGACAATGCTATCAACAACCTCAACCAAGTGATGCAGGCTGCATCTGCCAAGATGTATAGTCAAGCAGGTGGTGCCCAACCAGGAGCTGGCGCAGGATTCCAAGGTGGAGCTCAAGGTGGTCAGCAGACACAAGGCAGCAATCCGAATGACAACATTCAGGATGCAGACTTCGAGGAGGTCCACTAGTTCAAAGATAACAAACAATAACAATCGGAAACCAAATCCGTGTAGCTCACCGAGTTACACGGATTTGCCGTTTTAAGGGGTTTGGTCTTCGTTATCGATTTCTATCGTTTCCTATCTCATATATGTTCCTTATTTGTACCGCAACAAAAAAGTCGATAAAGTGCAACAAAAATATTTGAGTAAAAATAATGAATTAAAAATGTCGTAAAATGGGAATTGCAAAATTTGAAATCAGAAGAAAATGTATGGTTTGTGGAGAATCATTCATGGCCAAGACCATCGAGTCATGGTACTGCTCTCCCCGATGCTCAAAAATAGCATATAAGCGTCGAAGGGATGAAGAAATCCGTCATTCAAAACTGGACGTAATCGTAAGGAAAATACCTAAGTCTCAAGAGTACGTAAAAGTGTCAGAAGCTTATGCTCTGTTCGGAATCAGTAAAGACACTCTTTATCGACTTATCAGAAAGGGAAAGATTCCTTATGTGAACGCAGGTAAAAAAATGATTAGAGTTAGCAAGACAGAGTTGATGAAGATGTACCCTCTGCGTAAGCATCCTTTGAAAAAGGAAAAGCCAGAACCCAAACTTTATTCATTGGAGCCCAAGAACTGTTATACTATCAATGAGATGTGCAAGAAATATCATATGAATGATAGTACAGCATATATGCAGATTAGAAAATACTCAATTCCGACAAGACAAATAGGAAACTATGTATATGTCCCCAAGAAAGAAATCGATAACCTCTATAAATCTGAAGCAAAATGAAGAAAGCAATGCTCCACACGAAAGTGTCTGTCAAACTCCGAAAATCGGAGTTGCGCAACGAATGGTATTTATACCTTGAAGCCTATCCCGTGTTCAAGCCTGGGCATGATAAGCCATGCCGTGAACGTGAGTATCTGAATCGTATCATCACTACTCCCATATGGGACAAGACGCGCCCAGCCCGATTGAATGACTATGGTGTACAAACCTATAAGCCCAAACGGGATATGAACGGTATCATCATTTGCCGTTCAAAGGCGGATCGTGAGACGTGTATCTTTGCAGACAACGTGCGAATCCTTCGCCAGAGGGAATATGATAATACGGAACTTTATTCTGACACTGAACAAGCTATGGTGGAGAAGAAAGCCAGAGGACAGGCTGACTTCATTGAATATTTCGGAAAGCAGGCTGCTAAACGTCACAAGAATGATTCCAAGTCCATCGGCGTAAATTGGGACAGAGCCCATGACTTACTGAAGATTTTCACAAAAGACAAACCATTGCCGTTTGCCCAGATTGACATGCACTTGATAGAGAGTTTCAGAGACTTCTTACTGAAAGCTCCGCGAGGAGGCAATAAATCTGGAACCATCTCCCAGAATACGGCTTCCACTTACTTCACTCTTTTCAAAGCAGCATTACATCAAGCGTTCATTGACAGTTATTTCGACGTAGACATTGCCGCTAAGGTGAAGGGCATCTCTGGAGTGGAGAGCCGTCGCGAGTATCTAACTATCGAGGAACTGAACAAACTCGCAGCAACACCTTGTGAATACCCCATGTTGAAGAAGGCTGCCTTCTTTAGTGCATTGACAGGACTTCGTCATTCCGATATACGAAAGATGACTTGGAAAGAACTATCCGTAGAAGGTGACCACTACCGCATAAACTTCACTCAACGGAAAACAGGAGGTGTGGAGTACATGCCTATATCTGAGCAAGCCTATCTGATTTGTGGTGAACCCGCCGAACCCGATAGGTTGGTTTTTGAAGGATTACAAGATCCTTCATGGATTAACAGACCAGTGAAGAAGTGGATAGAAGCTGCTGGTATAAAGAAGCACATAACATTCCACTGTTTTCGTCATTCCTACGCAACAAACCAGCTTACAGAGGGCACGGACTTATACACCGTATCAAAGATGTTGGGACATACCAACATCCGCACCACGCAGATATACGCCAAGGTCGTTGACTCCAAGAAAGAGGAGGCAGCACAAGCAATCAAGCTTGATCTTCAAAGCGACGTGATATAAATCCACCAGATACCCTACATAGGTTAAGCCATCTATACAATAGCAAAGGTGGCTTGGCCTGTTTTTTAACCTTCATTCATACGGAATAGCCTACGGAAGTGCCCCGTAAGCCATTCCGTATCTCAATTATTTTCGATTTCTATTGTTAAATGATGTTTCTGAAACCGCCTGATTTCAAGCGGTTTCGGTTATTTGTTGATTGTTGTTAATACGGAACAGCATACGGGAAGCTTTCGCCCATTTTTCTGCCCTTGTGAAGGGCATTTTATCGCACTATCTTTGCAGCCGAATTCAAATAAACGCTGACTGCGCAGTCACAAAGTATTAACATCAAATTTCATTTAATATGGAAGATAGAAAACATACGTCGAGTGGCGTTCCCACCTTTGACATGATTCCCATGCTGATGGCGAATCTTCTCGAAGACAACAAGATTCTGTCAGCAAAGATTGATGCCCTCAACAGAAAAATTTCGGCATCTGTAGGTAATAGTAAGGACGATGACCAGCGCATGGATGTAAACGAAGCACAGAAGTACATTCCTGGTCATCCCGCAGTTCAGACCATCTACGGCTGGACATCCAACAATATGATACCATATCATAAGGTTGGCAAGCGCATCTATTTCGTCAAGTCAGAACTTGATGCCTGGCTTTCTAAGGAGCAGCACAAGTCTCAGGAGGACTTGCGTGAAGAAGCTGAGGAATATGTAAACAATCGGAGGAAACAACCAACACTATAATAAGGTATGAGAATCGCTTCTAACATCATTGATACGATAAAGGCCAAAGCCGACATCGGTGAGGTCATCGGTGAATATGTTCACTTGACCAAGAAGGGGCAGAACTATATAGGACTATGCCCATTCCATAATGACAGCACACCGTCATTAACCGTCAGTTCCGCTAAGGGTTTCTACAAGTGTTTTGCTTGTGATGCCTCTGGCGACGTTATTAAGTTCCTGCAAGATTATCTTAAAATCACCTTCATTGAAGCCGTGAAGATGTTGGCCAATAAATATGGAGTTGAGATTCCTGAGGATTCATGTTCTATGGCTGATGATGCAGACCAACGCAAGCGAGAGTCAATGCTCATCATCAATGACTATGCAGCCAAGTTCTTTGCTGAGAATCTATTCAAAGAAACTGAAGAGTCGCAGAAAGCTTTAGACTATGCTACCAGTCGATGGTCAATCGAGTACGTCCGTTCATTTGGTATCGGCTATGCCAGCAACAGTTGGGACTCCTTCTCTCAATGGGCGAATGAGAAAGGACTTGACAAAGACCTTTTGCTTGAATTAGGACTTGTCAAGAAGAAAAGCATGAGCGATGATGTTTATGACACGTTTCGCGGTCGCATAATAATCCCCATCCGTGACAAGCAACATCGAATTATAGCTTTCACTGCAAGGATCCTGCCCGACATCCTTGCCCATGACCCTAATGCTCCCAAGTATATTAACTCCTCTACATCTTTTATATATGATAAGGGAAATAGCCTGTTTGGTATTGATGTGGCCTGGAACGCAGCATCAAAAGCAGGTGTGATGAACTTGGTAGAGGGTGCGCCAGACGTGATGCGCTTGCAGATTATAGGTGTTTCCAATACTGTTGCGCCTCTCGGTTCTTCGTGGACAGAGGCACAGCTCGGTATGTTGAAACGCATAACGAGCAGGCTCAACATCATTCCAGATAGTGATATTCCAAAAGAAGGAGAGTATTTTGGCGTCGGATTTGCGAGTGCTATGCGCACTGGGAAATTGGCATTGTCCCTGGGCTTTACTGTGACCATACAGGAAATTCCAATAGGTGATTGGAAAAATGACCCTGATTCATACCTGGTTTCAAAAGACAAGCTGGATGAATTAACCAGACAAGACTTTGTGATGTGGTATGCTGCAAAATCTATAGATTATAATGGAGAAGACATCCCCAAACAGGCAAAAGCTATCCATGAGGTCGTAGAACTTGTTAAGACGATTCCTGACAAAGTCCTTCAGGAAACATACACGGATAAACTCATCAGTGTCTATGGACATGAAGACATGTGGAAGCGTGAAATTATGGGAATTCAATCCATGCCAGCCCCAGTTGTCAGTTCTACAATAAGTGAAGAAGAATATGCTGCCCTTTTCAAAGGCACAGAGATTAAGGTTGGCAACAACTGCTATTATGGTTATACCAAGGAGGGCGAGAAGGAAATCTCCAACTTTATCATGATTCCGCTCTACTTGATTCGTGATGGTGCATCTGCTTCTCGCGTATTCATCTTGCGAAATGTCATGGGCTTTGAAGTTCGTATAGAGTTCAGCATAGAGGAAATGACCGTATTACAGAAGTTCCGCAATCGCATTGAACGTGAAGTAAACTTCATGTGGTACGGCACGTCGGCCAAGTTCAACAAGTTGCGAGGCATCCTCTACTCCAGTATGGAGGTCATCACTAAGATTTCCACTCTTGGATGGCAGAAGATTGGCTTCTTCGCTTTTGGAAACGGGATCATTTTCAATGGTGAATGGCACCCTGTAAACGAAGAAGGCATTGTGCGATTGGGAAGTCCGTTAGGCTCATTCTATCTCCCTGCCTTCTCTAAGATGAATGAAGATAATAGCGAGAAGTTCCTCTTTGAACAGAAGTTCATTCATCTGCCAGAGAGCAAAGTGCGTTTCTTCCAGTTTGCCACACAAATGCGGCTGGTCTATGGCGACAATGCCATCATCGGGATCTGCTTTATCGTGGTATGCCTCTTTCGTGACATTATCATTCGTCATCGTCGAGAGTTCCCCACACTCTTTCTGTTTGGCCCAAAGGGTACAGGAAAGACAGCCTTCGGTGAACTGCTGCAAAGTGTATTCGTCTATAATGGTGATCATCCGAACCTTCGTACATCTACGATGCCGAGTCTTGCTACTGTCTTGTCACAGGCCGAAGATGCCATCATGCACCTTGACGAATACAAGAACGACATCGATGTAGAGAAGATTGAACTCTTGAAAGGACTCTGGGATTGCCAGGGACGCAGTAAGCTCGACATAGAGACTCGCAAACGAGAACAGTCGAAAGTCCTCAGTGGTGTGATTGTCAGTGGGCAGGAGAAGCCTACTGTTGATATTGCCTTGTATTCTCGTCAATGTGTGTTGCCTTTCCACAAGGACACGCATACTACTGAAGAGAAAGAGAACTTCCGTGTCCTAAAAGATTGGGAGTATGAAGGGACATCTTATGTTGTTCTTGAACTATTGCAGGTCAGGGCACAGTTTGAACAGTCCTATAAAGACTGCTATGAACAGGCCGTCAAACGCATCTGCACATCCTTAACGTTCTGTATTGATGAGCGAATCCTTCATAACTGGTCTGTAGTGTTGGCTTCCTATATGGCAGTGCAGCATCATATTCAGTTTCCTTTTACATTTGAGGAAGTTTTCAAGACTGTGCTCAATGGTGTGGAATATCAGAATGAAGAATGTTTGCATAGCAACGAACTGAGCATTTTCTGGAAGACCGTTGACTATCTTAAACACGACAATCAGATATACGGTCTCTGTGATTATCGCATCCACGAATACACTAGCCTAAAGGTTGACATCAAGATGGATGGCAGACGGCAGACCGTCACCAGAGAATACGGCAATGCCAAGAAGATCCTGATGATTCCTACCAACAGTCGTTTGTTTGCCCTCTATGCACTCCACCTTCAAAAGACCCGTGAGAAAGTTATTCCCGAGAACACGCTGAAGTATTATCTTGAAAACTCTCCAGAGTATATAGGTAAGGTAAACAGTGTAAGGTTTGCCTCTGTTGAGAATGTGAAGGACTGGCCACGGCAGTTCGAAGCCAAGTGTTTCCAATGCCAACCACGTCTCAGCGAAAAGCCAGTACAGGCATTTTGTCTCGACTTTGAAGCTGTGGAAGCTGCCTATGGAATCAGTCTTTATTCTGATTACATGGCATTCGACTTTGTTCACAATTCGTAAAGCCCTCATACATCTTCTACATTATCTACAATGCTAATAATCAATATGGTATCTCTATAAAAAGAGCTCTTACAAAGAGAAACAAAAATCTACACGCCTGGGGCTGACAGATGAGTAAGCCCAAGAATGAGAAATAAACATGAAGGGTGTCCATGCCCATAACAATTAAAGTAAAAAAATATGTATCAAGATGATTTATCTTATGGTCTGTTTCTATCAGACCGACAGTTGGATTTCCTGTCTAACTATCCACAGGGATTTAACCGCATGAAGTGCTTTGCCACATTCTTGCAAATGGCAGTGAAGGAACCAACGCACTATGAGAAGAAAGAGTATTTTGTTGACCTAACCCCAGGCCAGTTTGCTATTTCGGAAGTGGAACTTGCCAAACTCTGGAAGTGTAACCGCAAGACTGCATCCAAGATGGTTGACATGTTCCATGAGGTGGGACTGGTATCATCTGTTCCGAATTGTCGCACCACTGTCTTTACTGTTCATTGTGTCGCCAGTTGGTACATTGACAATCAAGTTATCCGTAATGCGCATTACTCACGCCATCCTCAGGTCGAACAGCGCATCAAGGCTAACCACAAATGCCAGAATGTTGCCAATGGAAGCATTGACAACGAAACAGCAGCCAATGGAACTTCTGCTGATGTTAGTGCTACCGATGGATTCACTTCCAATAAAAATGCTACAGAAGATAGCTTGAAGGATAATTCCTTATCCCTTTCTTCAACAGAGATTGATAAGGCGAATACCGCACATCAATCAGATGGGCAAACCATCGAACAAAGGGATGAGTACACTTCCAAGCATACTGCCCCCATTAGGTGTGACAATTCTAATGATAGTAACGATAGGGGAAAGCAACTATTCAATGATGGTGTCGAGACAACCAACTGGAATGAAGGGAGCCTTCCCCCGTCCATCATTTTGACAGAAGCAGCCTCTGGCACCAACAGCATACAGAACGTGGTGCAGCCTTCCGCTGGCCTCTCAAACGAAAGCAATACGGATGATACCGCCACGGTACCAACCGAAAGGGCTTCCGACAATGCCGTATAATTCATCAAGGCTTGGGGACAGCCCGAAGGGAGCCTGATTTTTCGTACTCTCTAAACAAGAAGTGTCAATGTCTGACAATCTGCTCCGCTACTTGCCCGGCCTATTGACTTCTTACAATACTCGCAGGCTCGCATTGGGTTGTCCAAGCCCAGTTATAAATCTACAGATAATACCTTTTAAGAATGAAACAGAACACAGAACATAAAGGGCGTAATCCACGCATCACCGTGTGCTATGCGCCAGAAGAGTATAGAAAGATTATCGATAACGCTGCAACCTGTGGACTGAAGAAAAGCCAGTATATCCATGACACTTCCCTTGGGCAAGAGCCAAAGGTAATGATGAGCGACAAGGAAGCTGATGCCTTAATGTCGCTGAAAGCTGCCCGAGGTGAACTGGTTCTGATTAAGAATGCTCTTCATGGCACGACCCAAGAACAGCGTAAGAAGTACTTCCGCAACGAGCAGTTTATGCGACAATGGATAGAAGGCGTAAACAGCCTTATCCGCAGATTAGTGGAAATAGAAAGTATGTTCAAAAGATAATGGTATGATAGCAAAAGCAAGGTCTATATCGCATGGCTCTGCCATGACGAATTATGCCACTAAGCATAACCGTGCAGACATAGTGCTGACACGCAACTTTGACGAGGGGCTTACTCCTCTTGCCATGTGGGGAGCGATGGAAACCATCCACCAGAAGTATGCCCCGAAATTCAGGCGTAAACCAGTTAAGAACCCGACCCTTCGACTGGAGGTTTCCCCATCCCTTGAAGAGACAAAGGGATGGACGCTCAATGACTGGTACGCGTATGCACTGCAGTTTCTTGAAAAGCTCCAGAAGGATGTCCAAGCCAAGGAAGGCAAGAAGAAAGGAAAAGGCAAGTTCAATCTGGACAGGGCACAGATATTCGCCTGTCTTCACTTTGACGCAAAGTCCGGCATTCCTCACCTTCATATCCTCATCAACCGCATTGACCTTGACGGCAATCTCATGAATGACTCCTTCATCGGGGATAGTGCTGTCAAGGCTGCCCATTCCATCAACATTGAACGTGAATGGGAGCTGCCCGAGGATATTCACGAAGAACATCAGAAGGAGATAACTGAAGCTTGTTATGACATTCTTCGTGGAATGTCAAGTTACGATTGGGACTGTTATAAACACGCCCTTGAAAGTCGTGGTTACAAAGTCCATGAGCAACGAGACAAGCAAGGTGTGCTGCATGGGTACACCGTCCTTCGCGGCAACTCCCGTTTTAAGTCATCCACCTTGGGTAAAGGTCGTAATCTGACCGCAACCAAATTGGAAGCCACATGGAAGAAACTTCACCCCGTCGCTCCAAGTGTTGTGAAACCCAGTTCTACCGTGGGCACCTCCCAGGCTACTGAAAGGAAGCCCCTTACAGAGCGTAACTCAGGTAGTCAGAGTGTAGCCCAGACCATGCCGGAAACACCCTCTGTCTTCTGGAAAATACTCTCTGTTGATGGTAAGAATTATTCCATCGCAATGCCACTGGAGGCATACACGGCTATGAAGGATGCCATCGAAGTTCCTGACGAATCTGTACCCTTCGAGAACGTCTTGAACGTGGCTTTTCTGCTGTTCATGAACTACGTTAATGCTGCCACATCCATGTCAGAATCCTGTGGTGGCGGTGGTTCCATCCCATCAAACTGGGGCAAAGACAAGGATGATGATGAACGTGACTGGGCACGACGTTGCGCCCAACTCGCTAACTGGCTATGCAAGCCAATCAGGAGACATAAAGGACATAGGCATTAAAAACAAAACATTATGGGAAATAAATATGATAGCCTTGTTGAGGAAATCAACAAACAGGAAGAGGTCAAGGAAGATAAGGCTAACCTTGACAACGAACTTCAACTCCTTAAACAAGCCATAAGCGACTTGCACGATAATGTCCTGAAAGTTGAGAAGGCATCAAAAAATGGAACGGACATGGTGATAGCATTGAATGCAGCCAAAGACAGTATGAATACTGCTGTTTCCGCTTTCTGTCGAGCAGTTACACGAGCTGAGTCAACCGTGCTAAAGGTTGAAATGACCGATGAATGCCAAAATGCCATCAAATCTGCAAGAGAGGAACTAATCAAGGCTGAGACCACACTTCTTGCCAACCATAGAAGAATGATGTTACAAGAAATTCGTAATCAGAATGAAGAAATGCAATCCTTCATAAAGTCGGGCAAAGGGGTATTCCTGCCACCCAAAGTATTCTGTTGGTGGGCAGGCATCTCGTATCTCACCTCGCTATATTCACTTTGGTGTCTTTTGCAATTGATTCTTCAGTGGTTGAAGTGCTAATCGAGTCTTGTCTGGTATAGATAAATGTTGAAGCCACTGTCGCATTTCGCAACGGTGGTTTTATTCTTTGTCATGTACCTCCCAGTGACCACTATAGCCACTACCCACATAACGAATATGTGGCATTTTGGCAAGGTGGCGTTTTATGGTTTTTGAACTTCGATTACTCAATTTGGCCAAATCTTCTGTCGAGATTTGAGGATTGTTTCGGATTTGTTTCTCTATCCAATCATCAAGTTCCTTATCTTCAGGGACACCTTGAGGGACAGCTTGAGTAACAGCTTGAGTAACACCTTGGGTAACATTTTGGGGAACTCCTTGAGTGCCATCTTGAGTGTCACCTTAAGTACCACCTTGAGTATCATTCTGGATAACACCCTTTATTGATTTCATTATACTTGGAGCAGTTCGCCGTGCCAAGATGGCACGGCACATAATGAAACCTCAAAAAACAAGGGGACTGCATCGATAGCTGCTTGTAAATAAGGATTAGAAATAGTTTGTTTCCAATCCTTATTGCTCTCTTCTTATCATTATATATTAATAGGAACCATCAATAACTAAAAAAAATATATATATATGGTTTACGGTTACATTAGAGTTAGTAGTGACAAGCAGACGGTTGAGAACCAACGCTTTGAGATTAACAAGTTCTGTGAGAAGCAGAACATAGTGATTAACGACTGGATAGAAGAAACTATCAGTGGGACAAGGAATTATACCAAGAGGCAACTTGGTAACCTGCTGAAGAAAGTCAACAAGGATGACATTATCATCTGTAGTGAGTTGTCACGTCTGGGCAGAAACCTCTTTATGATTATGGAGATACTGAATATCTGCATGACCAAGGAGTGCCGTGTCTGGACTATCAAAGACAACTACCGCCTGGGGGATGACATTCAAAGCAAAGTTCTTGCTTTTGCCTTCGGTCTTTCAGCAGAGATAGAGCGTAACCTTATCAGCCAGCGTACCAAAGAGGCATTGGCGAGGAAGAAGGCAGAGGGAGTGGTGCTTGGTCGTCCAAAAGGGAAAAAGAGTAGTCCAGACAAGTATAAGCTATCGGGCAAGGAAGTTCTTATCAAAGAACTTCTGAAGAATGGCACTTCTAAAAGGAAAATAGCGAAGATATGCAAGTGTGACAGGAATACCCTTGATCGGTTTATAACTCTGAAAGAATTGGCAGTGAACTAATGAGCGATTTCGTGCAGCAACAGAACTCAATCTGCGACTTCAATTCTTCTGACAGTTGGGTAATTTTGTCGCCAATCGAACAGAGTATTAAGCGAAAGATTGAAGCAGTTGGAACGCCTTTGAAGAACTGGGATATTCAGATTAACTACGGAATAAAGACAGGCTTCAATGATGCTTTTATCATATCTACGGAGAAACGCAATGAAATTCTTTCCAATTGCAAGACAGAAGATGAACGCAAAAGAACGGCTGAACTTATTCGACCTATTCTAAGAGGCCGCGACATCAAGAGGTATGGATATGACTGGGCTAATTTGTATTTAATTGCGACATTTCCATCCCGCCATTACGATATTGACAGATACCCAGCAGTAAAGCAATATCTTCTTTCGTTTGGTATTGAGAGACTGGAGCAAACGGGCAAAACACATGTTGTCGATGGTGAGAAGGTGAAAGCCCGGAAAAAGACCAACAACAAGTGGTTTGAGACTCAGGATAGCATCAGCTATTGGGAGGATTTTTCACGGCCAAAAATAATCTGGAAGAGAATCGGGTCAATCTTACGCTTCTCTTTTGACAATAAGGGGTGTCTTGGACTTGATAGTACATGTTTTGCTGCAGGCGAACATATCGAGTATTTGTGCTGTGTACTAAATTCATTGATGGGGCACTATTTGTTAAAAGATTCACCCAAGACAGGCACCGGAGATTTGTTAGTCAGTGTTCAAGCAATAGAACCAGCCTGTATTCCATACAATGCTCTGTACGAAAAACAACTGTTAGCTCTTCTTGAAAGACAAATCGCCAACCCTTCTGCTACAACTGAAAAGGAGATAGACGATATTGTTTTCACAATGTATGGTTTATCTCCTATTGAATGCGATTATGTTAAGCGATATATCAAACTATCTCAACAAAGCCTATAACCTTTCTTTCATCTATGGTGAGATTGTACAGGTCAAAAAGCATAGAGTCTATTCTCTGTGCTTTTTGTTTGTTGTATTCTTTTTGTATATCTTCTACTGCATCTTGAAATTGTAGGTTTTGAGAATCAGAAACTTCACATACGGGTATTTTATCAAAGAAGATTTTGCTCAGTTCTCGTGTTCCTCCTTGTAATTCTGGAAATGAGTCTCTAAAACAGTACTTGAATAGCGAAGAATTGAAAAACGCCGTAAGATACGCTACATTCTTCCCAGTAATAATGAAGCATTTCTGATTTGTAAGATACATTTTCTTGTCAAATACAAATGGCATGTATTTGGTCATGTTTGGATAGATGATTTTTGGCTTAAAGAAATCCTCCAAATAAGCGCAGTTACGAAGGTTGTACGGAGTATCTCCTTTGTCAGCTCTGGTGGCAATTCTATCCCAATACTGGTCTAAATGAGCCTTTACAGCAGGATAATCTTCAATTTTAATTCGAGGAATGCGCCCACGAACACCGTTATGAGTGTTGATAAGATACAGTCCATTGTCCACATAGCCGTATCTCTTTATATCCCTGCCGCGCAAAATCGGTCGAATAAGTTCAGCCGTTCTTTGACGCTCATCCTCTGTTCGACAATTAGCCAGTATCTCTTCACGTTTTTCTGAATCGATAATGAATGCTTCGTTGCATCCTGTAAGCACTCCACGATAAATGTTGATGTCCCAATCTTTAAGTGGTGTACCTGCAGCCTCTATCTTCTTTTTGATGCTTTGCTCTATAGGAGAAAGGATAACCCAACTATCGGATGTGGCGAAATCGCAGATGCTATTCTGTTGCTGCACGAAATCGCTCAAATTCTTTACGCTGTCTTTGTTCTGCTTATTCGTAACAGCACAGACGGTTTCATGCATGTTGTTTGACTTTGAGAAAAGGAGAATATTGGTATCAACCGTAGCACTCTCAAAAATCTTCACTCCGGCAAAGTCAATCAATAGCATGGGATTCGTCTTGTTGGCAAAGAACTCTCTGGTCTTTTCGCCATATCCAGCACGCATCCACTTGTTGGACGTGATGTAACACAAATGACCATTCTTCTTTAGTAACTGCCATCCACGCTCATAGAACAGACAATAGATGTCGCCTGTCCGAGCGAAGGTTGAGTAATTGCAGTTCTCGTATAACTTAGCCAATTCACCGCCATTGTTCTGAAGTTGAATATATGGTGGATTGCCAATCACGATGTCAAATCCATCAGCCACACCGAACATCCATTCTGGATCAAAGAATGGGCTGACAGCATTTTGGTCGTAGGGATTCCATGCTGCCAACTGCTTTGCATCCTCTGGAGCAAAGTTGTCATCATCGGAGAGTAGTTTAGCAAGTTTCTCACGGAGGGTCTGGTCTTTCTCTCTTAACCGATGCTTAGTTGATGCCGACTTGGCAGAGAAGTGCTTATGGCGTATTTCTGCGAGTTCATTCTTTGTCGGCTCTATCTCTGGATTCTCAAACAGATTGCCCTGTGCAGGTTTCTTTTTCTTTGCAATCAGAGAATTGGCAGAAACAAACTTTGTTTCAAGGTTTGGCAGTGTAGGTATGCCAAAGTTAGGCTTTGATGCGTCCTTCTCACAGTCACATATCAATGAAATAAAGAATCGTAGTTTTGTAATCTGTGCTGCTATACTCTGAATATCACTGCCGTACAAGCAATTCTCTATGACAGACAGTTTTAGGTCATAGACACGTTCATCTGGTGAGATACGCTCCAAAATGTCTATCATTCTATTCAGCAGCCCCATGGGGAATGCGCCTGAACCGCAAGCAGGGTCAAGCACCTTCACAGCCTTTAGCTTTTCAGCTATTTTTTGATAATCGTCCATCTTGGTCTTATCAAAAGTGAAGTCTGTGCGGAACAATGAGCGTATGAAGGCATTGTCGCCAAGATAAGTTATAAGGCTTTCGTCAACCATATAGTTCACAATCTCGCGTGGCGTATAAAATGAGCCACTTTGATTACGTGCCGTTTCCTTCGTTTCCGGGTTGTATGCTCCAAGCAGATTCTCAAATACCTTACCCAACAATTCAGGGTCGAGTGCCACTTGCTGTTCTTCTGGTGAGTTTTCCTCGATAGTGAAGTTATATCGCCCCAAGATTGAAATCAATCCCTTTTCTGGTTCAAAGAACAGGTTGTTTGGAACTACAGCACGATGTTTGAAACGCCCATCGGCAAAACGGGCATCATTCCGGCTGAAGCCATCAAAGTTGTAGCATTGTTCTACACCATCGGCATACTTCGTCTTGTCAAGACATTCAAACAAGCCGCCATTCAGGAATGGAATTTCGGCAAATAGATTGATGACTTCCTGTTCGCTAATTGAAAACATTTCCGCATAGCGATACAATGTCTTCACGTCGCGTTTGCTTGAAGTAGCAAACTTACGGGTGTTGCCGTCTTCATCCTGAATGGCACGATTGAGCGTACCGAAGAACAGGTTTTGAAGGATAGCATTATAATAATTGCCAACAGTCGTGCTGTATGGGTCGAAGTCTTTCAGTATCGTTTTCAAGAAGTCAATATCAAAGATTCTGTCTGGCACCAGATTTTTCTGTTTGATGAACCACACGAACATGATACGAGTAATCATACGGATGACCTTTGTCTCAATGTCGTCTCGGTCATCATCTTCAGTTGTGGTATTGTTGGGGAAGGTAATATTTGAAGATGGCTCAACCGCCCATTGATACCACTCAAACAGATCTTTGTAGAACTGTTTGGTGAGTGCTTCCACAGAGAATGCAGCAGTGATGTCGCTCAATGCCTGTTTACTGTCACGCAGGACCTTGAACTGTTCAATGGCAGTGCGACAACCACGTCCCTCGCCAAGAAGATAGGTGTAGCGCTTAGTATCAGTCGAAATCTTCTCGTAATCTCCCTGCTTGTTAAATCCCCATGTCTCGCTGACATACGAGAAGCGCAGAACACTCTCATTCTTACGATAGCAGAACATGAATGCTCCTGCATAGCCCATGTTACGCCAATCTGTTGTAAGCATATCGCGTATGCCACGACGGTTACGCTCTATGTTCACGTTGTCGGTGAGTTCTACTTCATAGACTGCAATGGACTCGCCATCGGAGAGTGATATTTTGCCAAGGTTCAGAGCTTGTTTCGCCAGACGGCTGCTGACATGTACCTCCGATGGACGATTCCAGAAACTGACTTTACCACGGAAAATGTCGTGGAGGAGTTGCTGCCAGGCTTCACGATTATATCTTGATTCTATAACTTCTTTGTAATTCATAGGGCTATACAGTTATTTGAATGATTCTGATAATATAATCTCGGCATCGGTCTCTTTCTCATTGAGCAAGGCTTCCTCTGCCATATAATAAGGGGCATATTTTTTTGCCATTTCAATAATCTCTGCCAAGGCTTCATCATGCGTCATACGTGCCTTACCACTTACACGACGTAAATCTTTCTGTATGCGCTGCAACCGCTTTGCAATATAAGTAATGACACCAC
>Ga0310694_10001242_pt1 | contig 29648 bp, 25 predicted proteins | sample 174DNAGHGhighgp2_FD_203884 | JGI IMG/M metagenome (GOLD analysis project Ga0310694, IMG submission 203884) | Sheep rumen microbial communities from Palmerston North, Manawatu-Wanganui, New Zealand - 1742 DNA GHGhigh gp2 (v2) (version 2) | ecosystem: Host-associated > Mammals > Digestive system...
AAGGCTGGAGCTTGGTGCCTAGCAAATATATTGAGTTCCGCAACCGCGACGAGCAGATAGATTTTGACGCGAAGATGAAGGAACTGCAGGCGGGAATGCGCGATTTGTTGCAGCAGGAAGAGGAAAGCAAACAGGCGTTAAAGAAACTCTTTGAGAACTTGGGTTATGGAATATAAACGTTTAGGCGACTATATTAGAGAGGTGAATGTTCGTAACAGCGAGTTGAGGGTTACGAACTTGTTGGGTATGAGCATATCCAAGAAGTTTATTCCATCCATTGCAAATACCATTGGAACGGATATGTCATCCTATAAAATCATCAAGCCAAAACAATTTGCGTATGTTCCAGTAACATCTCGGAATGGAGAAAAGATAACCATAGCGTTGCTTGATAAAGATAGCGAGGCCATTATCTCGCAGGCCTACACCGTTTTTGAAATCACTGATAAAGAAAAACTGTTGCCTGAATATCTGATGATGTGGTTTCGCCGTCCAGAGTTTGACCGTTATGCCCGTTTTCATTCCCACGGCAGTGCTCGTGAGGTGTTCGATTGGGACGAACTTTGTGATGTCATGCTCCCTGTCCCCTCCATCACTCGCCAGCGTGAAATCGTATCAGAATACGAAACGTTGACTAACTGCATCCGTCTCAACAATCAAATGATTCAGCACCTCGAAGCCACCGCCCAAGCCCTCTACCGCAAAACCTTCGTCGATAACATCGACAAAGAAAACCTCCCCGAAGGCTGGAGAATGGGAACGTTTACAGAAATTGTAAAAATATGTGGAGGTGGAACACCAAGTACAGATGAAACCGCTTATTGGCAAAATGGTGAAATCCCATTTTATTCGCCAGGTGACAAAACAGATTCTTATTATTCATTGAAAACGGAAAAGCATATTACAGAAGAAGGCTTAGCACATTGTAGTAGCAAATTATATCCTCAAAACACAACATTTGTTACTGCTCGTGGTGCGACAACTGGAGGTTTAGCAATGGCAGGATGTTCAATGGCTATGAATCAAACATGTTATGCATTAATAGGGAAAGACGATACAATGCCATTTTATGTTCATCAATTAGCAATAGAAACAATGGCCTCATTGAAAAATGAAGCAGTTGGTGCAACCTTTGAAGCTTTAGTTACAAAAGACTTTGATAGTACTGAAATATTGATAGCTCCAAAAGAAAAAGTTATAGCATATAATGAAGAAGCTGCAATTGTCTATCGTAATATATTATTAAAACAACAAGAAAACTCAAAACTAACCGAATTACAGTCTTTGCTTTTGGCGAAGATAGGGCAATAAAATACTTATAAATATGATTGAACAGATTATTTGTTGGCTTGTCGATAATATTGCAGGTGCTATTTTATCTGCATGTATTGGGGCTATAATGGGTATAGGTGGAACCTCTCTATATTATAGAAATAAATATACGAGTAAGTTATCTCAAAAAGGGGGAGATAATTCTCAGAACATTCAAGTAAATGGTAATCTATCAGCTAACAATATTAATAACAAATAAAGCATGGATATACATAAGCAAAATGGGGGAGATAATTCTCAAAACATACAAGTAAATGGGAATCTAACCTGTGGTATTACATATTCAGAAGCTCGACAAATCGCATTAGATGTTTTTAATGCTAATTGTCAAACTATGATGAGGGAAGCAGCTCGTATTTCCGAAATTCGTGCAAATGAAATTGTAGATGAATTTATTAAAAGGTTATTTGAAGAGCATCCTGAATTAAGTTACAGACTACAGGAGCCTTCAATTCAGTATTCAACATTTTCTGTTATTAAGAATTATGTAAAAACAGGAGATGTAGAATTAAAAGAACGTTTGTTAAAGATTCTGATGCATAGAATGGAAGCAAAGGACAGAAGTATGGAACAGATTGTCTTAGATGAGTCGATAGAGATCTTACCTAAGCTTACTCAAGATCTTATCAATATCCTTTCTTTAGTATTTTCTGCTATATATGTAAGGCATGACATCAAGAATCTTGACACATTTAATGATTTTATAAATAATAAATTAATGGTCTTTTATCCAGATCGAACTTCTGATGCCATTTATACTCATTTACAATACACGGGGTGTTGCACACTTTTGTCTGAGGGTGCAACATATAAACCATTTCCCTCAATAATTAAGAATCGGTATAGTGGCCTTTTTAGCAAAGGCTTTACCAAAGAATTATTGGAACAGAGTTTATCTGCTAATTATGAACTAATATCTCCTATTGTTACAAATTGTCAACAAAACATGAACCTTTTACAATTTAATGCCTTGAACGAATCAGTTTTGAATTCTGTCATAAGCAAGTATAATCTTAGACACCTATCAAATAAAATAATACAATTATATAAGCAAGCAGAAATGTCTGATGAAGAAATAGCAAGCTATTTATGCACCACTAATTCGAAAATGAATGCTTTTATGGAGGAATGGAAAGGCAATAGAAGTAGTTTAAAATCAATAGCGCTAACATCCGTAGGGTATGCTATTGCTATACTCAATTACAACATAAAGACAAAAGCCAATATTTCTTTTAATGGGTTTATTTAAATTATTATATTATGAACAAAAACAGACCGCAATACGAAGCAATGCTGGAGCACTTTTTATTGTGCTTCAATGATATAGTGGTCTGCCGAAAAGTCGACGTACCATCCCTTAATAGAAAATTCGGAATTTCCGATTTTTCTTATTAAACGGAATAATTCCAATAACCGGATAGAGATATAAAAGCAACTGAAAGGAAAGTAATATGTCACACTTTAACGAACATACGCTGGAGATGGCCATCATGGAGCTGTTTGAGCAACGGGGCTACAGTTACGTGGATGGCGAGACGATGCACAAGGAGAGAACCAAGTACTGACAATATATGTTTAAAGAGCGAAACTATTGACAAAATGGATAAATTAGGCAAGATGATAAGAATTACCGATTTGCGGTCGGTATGGCCTCATGAGGCAAATGATTTCACAAAGTGGTTAGCGCAAGAAGAGAATCTTACGCTGCTGGGTGATGCGATAGATATTGAGTTGGAACTTGAAGAAAGAGAGTCATCCGTCGGCAGTTTCAATGTGGATATCTTTGCCAAAGAAGTGGGTACTAATCGTCGTGTGATTATAGAGAACCAATTGGAAGATACCAATCACGACCATCTTGGCAAACTGATTACATACGCTTCAGGTAAAGGTGCAGAAGTGATTGTCTGGGTGGTGAAGCGAGCACGTGACGAACATCGTCAGGCCATAGAATGGCTGAACCAGCATACAGATAATAATATCGGATTCTTCTTGTTGGAAATAGAATTGTGGCAGATTGGTGACTCTGCAAAGGCCCCACGCTTTAATATAGTGGAAAGACCGAATGACTGGTCCAAAACGATGAAGACGATAGAAGGACTTTCTGATACAGACCTTCTTAAACTTGAATTTTGGACAGGCTTTAATGAGGCGATGAGCGATAACAATGACTTTACTCGCAATTTCCATGCCCGCAAGGCAATGCCTCAACATTGGTATGATTTGAGCATAGGCAGTTCTGCCTATCATGTTGCCTTGACTATCAACACTCAAAAGCAAAGTATTGGTGCAGATATTTATATTAATGATGATAAGGAATTGTTTGAGCGTTTCAAGATACATAAGGATGAAATCTCCACGATGTTGAATAGTGAGGTGGAATGGCGGGAGGCAAAGAAAGCATGTCGCATATTCATCACAACCAATATCAATCCCAAGAAACGTGATTGTTGGCCGAAAGCCTATAATTGGTTCTTGGAGAAGGCTATCATCTATAAAGAAATCGCATCGAAGTATAGCGAGTAGTGCGTAATAAAAACAGAAAATCACTGCTTCTATTTTGAAAAATTGCAAATTTTACGCAGATTTTGTAGATAGATTGTCGATTTATTAGAATTTATCTGTATTTTTGCAGCAGAAATAAAATGCATAGATATGATACAGGAATTGAAAATAAAGAATGTGCTCTCGTTTAAGAATGAAGTGACATTTAGTTTTATTGCCTCAAACGACCAGTTTGCGGAAAATAGTCAGGTGGTAAAGATTAATGATAGTACACGATTGCTTCGCTTTGGTGTTCTATATGGGTATAATGCATCAGGAAAGTCAAATTTGCTCTATGCTTTTGATTTCCTTCCCCGCTTCTGGAGTTATAAGCCCGAAGGTATGGATGAACCGACTGGGGTCGTTCCGTTCAAACTTGACGCTGTTTCGCCAAATGAACCGTCCTACTTCGAACTGATATTCTTTGTCGGTAATGTGAAGTATTGGTATCAGTTGGAGTTGGATAGGAATCAAGTCTATTTGGAAAAACTCTCGTATTATAAGAGTGCTCAGCCCACTATGCTGTTTGAGAGGAAACTGGTGAACGGACATTCGGAGGTGGAGATTAACCCGAAAGGTGATAAAATCAGTGCTTCAGCCAAAGAGTTGATCAATGGATATTGCCTAAAGAATCTTTCTTTTTTTGTGGCTCGTAATCAAGTGAATGCAAGTCTGCCTCTGATTGATGCTGCCAAAAACTGGATGAAGGAGCAGACAATGCCAGCCGTATTCCCATCAACCTATCTTACAGATTATGCACAGCGGAAAACTGCAGAGAATAAAGGCCTGACCCAGTATCTTGTGAACTTCCTGCATGAAGCAGATTTCAACATCACAAATATATCGTCGGATATTGTAAATAGGCAGATCTCTGACGAAGAAGTGAAGTTCCGAATCTCAGATGAGAGTATTCCTAAGGACGAAAGGGAACGAATCAAAAAAGAGAAAACGATTTCACTCCTTCATACCAGTTTTGAGCATACCGTTGAAAATGAAAACGGACAAGAGGCATACCAGATGAATAGGGGAGATGAGTCAACAGGAACTCTGCGTACTTTCGGTATAGAAACAGTATTGTATGAGTCACTTGAGAAAAACGCTTTTTTGCCAATAGATGAGATAGAGACTTCGCAGCATCCCAATTTGTTTGAAAAGATGCTATTTGAATATTTGAAGACTCATTCAAGGTCTCAACTTCTTGTCACTACACATAATGATGGTTTGCTAGATTTGGTGGATGACCTCATTAGAAAAGATTCCGTGTGGTTTACTGAAAAGGATAAGGCAGGTGTGACCGATTTGTATAAATTGACGGATTTTAGAGGTGTAAATCGCTTGTCGTCAATCAGAGAGGCTTATCGTAACAAACGTTTTGGGGCTACAATGAAATAAAGTGATGGAAGAAAAAGAATTAGCAGAGGTCGTTGAGCAGAAGCAATATTTTGAGGCTGTACCTGCTCTCTCTCCAGAAGAAGATGAGGGAACAAGGGACATGGGACCGCTGTACCCATTCCTTATCAGTGGCGGAACCAATACCGAGCGCTATTACTTTACACATATAAATGACACAACAGAGTATAAGTTCAATATCAGACCGAAGTATTTTGCTGATGAGTCAAACTACACCGAGGCATTTCCCAAAAGAATCAAAGAGATATTAAATGCAAATACTGATCCTAAAATTTTTTGTGTATTCGATTGGGATACAATTTATGGAATCGATGCGAAGATTAAGAAACACGAGGATTTTGAAAAGCAGTTTCAAACAGAAATTGATAACGGAAATGTTGTGATATGTCCAAGTATGCCAAGTATAGAGTATTGGTTCTTGCTACATTTTGAGGATAAAACAGACTTATTAAAAGATTATCGAGCTATTTCAAATATCTTAGCACCTTATTTCAAGCCTTGCTTTGCTGACCCAACAAAGAACTTGAAAAAGTTATTAAAACAGGAAAAGTATCTGCAAGACTCTACTTGGGTGAAAAATCTTTGTTCTGATGGAAAACTCGATGCTGCCATCAAACGAGCAGAAGACAATATCAAGGCTACGGAAGATGCGGGGGAGTTAAAGAATCAGTCTTATTCGTTCGTTTATAAAGCATTTAAAGAGAGATAATGCCTATGTCACACTTTAACGAACATACGATAGAGATGGCCATTATGAAGCTGTTTGAGTAACAATAAATCGGCATAAATACCATACAAATGAACGAAATTCAATTCATATTATACCAATTGCCCAATGAGGAGGGCAAGGTGCAGGTCATCATCAAAGATGAAACGATTTGGGCTACGCAGAAAGCTATGGCTCAATTGTTTGGTGTGGGCGTGCCTGCCATCAGCAAGCATCTGAAAAATATTTTTGAGGAGAATGAATTAGACCGAGATACGACTGTTTCCAAAATGGAAATAGTCGTAAACAGGGGTTTCCGTGGTGAAATTATGGAGCTGGTGGAATTCTATTCCCTTGATGCCATCATTGCCGTCGGTTACCGCGTGTCATCGGCACGAGCAACAAAATTCCGTATCTGGGCCACCAAGGTTCTTAACGAGCATATCCGTAAGGGCTTCGTGCTTGACGACAACCGGATGAAGCAGGGCGAGCAGATTTTCGGAAAGGACTATTTCCGTGAACTGTTGGAGCGTGTGCGTTCCATCCGTGCCAGTGAACGACGTATCTGGCAGCAAATCACGGATATTTATGCGGAATGTAGTATCGATTATGACAGGAACGCTCCCACAACCCGCGATTTCTACGCTATGATTCAGAACCGTTTCCACTATGCCATCACAGGGCAGACGGCAGCGGAAATCATCTACACCAAAGCCGACCACCAAAAAGCCAATATGGGGCTTACCACTTGGAAAAATGCGCCTGACGGCAGAATACTAAAATCAGACGTGACTGTGGCGAAAAACTATCTTTCAGAGAAAGATATCAGAAGATTGGAACGTGCCGTAACAGGTTTTTTCGACTATATTGAAGATCTGATAGAGAATGAAAATTCTTTCAACATGGCACAGTTTTCGGATAGTGTGAATGCTTTCCTATCGTTTCGAAAATTCCAGATACTGCCCGATAAAGGTAAAATTTCATTGGAGGCAGATAAAAAAGCTGAAAGCGAATACGATATAACAAGACTCAACCGATATTGTCCGATTTCGACAAAGAAATAAAACGACTAAAAGGAGAATAGCCTATGTCTTACTTCAACGAAAGTCAATTAGAACAATCCATTATCACCCTGCTGCAGGAGCAAGGGTATGTGTATGCCAAAGGTGAGGAGATTGAGCGCGACCTTGATGAGGTAGTGCTACACGATGATCTTGCGCAATATCTACGCAACCGTTACAAGAACGACGGTATCACCGAACAAGAGGTGGAAGCCGCTATCCGTGTTATCACACAAAAACATGGTGATACACTTTACAATGAAAACAAGCAGACTCTCAGTCTGCTAATGAATGGCTTTTCTCTCAAACGTGAAGATTCCACCAAACAAAATCTGTATATCTACCCCATTGCTTTCGATGAAGCCAATCAGAAATATAACATCTTCAAAGTGGTAAATCAATTTGACATCGTAGGTCTGCAACACCGCATCCCCGATGCCATTATCTTCCTCAATGGTCTGCCAATTGTCGTCCTCGAATTCAAGAACGCCCTTAAACAAAACACCACCATCGAAGATGCCTATAAGCAACTCACTGTCCGTTACCGTAGAGACATCCCTGCATTGTTCAAATATACCGCTTTCATCGTCATTTCTGATGGTGTGAATAACAAATTCGGGACACTCTACACCCCTTACGAATTCTTCTATGCTTGGCGTAAAGTAAACGCTAAAGATAAAGGATGCGATGGTATCAATTCCCTGAAGACTATGATTGCCGGTCTGTTTCGCAAAGACCGTCTCATCGACATCATTCATCACTTTATCTATTTCCCAGACACATCGAAAGATGAAAGGAAATTCATTTGCCGTTACCCTCAATACTTTGCTGCCCGTTCACTCTACCAAAATATACTCAATCACAGTAAACTCAATGCTAATGGCGATGGGAAAGGAGGTACGTATTTCGGTGCCACAGGTTGTGGCAAATCACTCACGATGTTATTCCTTTCACGACTGTTGATGAAAAGCAAAGCTTTGTGCAGCCCTACTATTATTTTGATTACTGACCGTACCGATTTAGATGACCAACTTTCACGCTTGCTTCTCAATGCCAAACAATTTGTAGGAGATAGCGTTATAGAACAAGTGGAAAGTCGTGAAGACCTAAGAGACAAACTACAAGGACGTACCAGCGGAGGCGTTTTCCTTACCACCATTCAGAAATTCTCCAAAGACATAAATCTACTCTCCAATCGTGCCAATATCATCTGCATCAGTGATGAAGCCCACCGCACCCAAACCAGTTTGGAGGAGAAAGTAGAAATAACCGAAAAAGGAGTGAAACGATCTTACGGTTTTGCCAAATACTTGCGAGATTCACTGCCCAATGCAACATATGTTGGTTTTACTGGCACTCCTATCGATGCCACATTAGATGTGTTCGGTTCCGTGGTAGATGAGTACTCCATGATAGAAGCCGTGGAAGATGGAATCACGAAAACCATCATGTATGAGGGACGTGCATCACATGTATTTGCCAATAGTGAACTTTTAATGCAAATCGAGAATTATTACGATAAATGCACCGAAGAAGGTTCTTCAGAGTATCAAATCGAAGAAAGCAAGAAGGCTATGACGCAAATGAGTGTGTTGCTCAATAGTCCGGACCTCATCCACCGACTTGCGATTGATTTCATACAACATTACGAACGCCGTATAGAAGAGGGTAGCACTGTCAAAGGGAAAGCTATGATTGTTTGTGCCACCCGCGAGATTGCCTTTGCCATCTACAAAGAAATTATCGCCATGCGTCCCGAATGGGCAGATGTGAAAATTTGCTGCGAGGGTGAAGAGCTCTCCAAAGAAGAAGCAGAAAAAATCAAACCTATCGAAAAAATTAAGATGATCTGTATCCGTCAGAAAGATGATGATCCAGAGCTTTATAACTTGCTTGGAACCGACGAAGAACGCAAGAAACTCGATATGCAATTCAAGGAAGAAAAATCAAACTTCAAGATTGCCATCGTAGTAGATATGTGGATTACAGGTTTCGACGTGCCAAGTCTCGACACAATGTACTGTTACAAGCCATTGCAAATGCACACATTGATTCAAACCGTAAGTCGTGTAAACCGCAATTATCCTGGCAAAGATAAGGGATTGATAGTCGATTATCTGGGCATCAAGAAAAAGTTTAACCAAGCAATGAAAAAATATGCCAACGGAGGACAAAATGAAACGCCAGTAGAAACCATTGATGCAGCTGTAAAATTGTTTAAAGATGAATTAGATTTGCTACATCGTATGTTCAATGGATTCGACTATTCGAAATTCTTCACAGGAACCCCACTAGAACAACTGGATACGCTACAACAAGCGGCAGAACACATACAACAGACTGATGAAACTGAAAAACGATTCATGAAACATACCATTATCATGAAGTCAGCCTACAATATGTGCAATAACGATGACCGTATCACAAAAAATGAAGTCAACGATGTACATTTTTTCACAGGTGTTCGCTCGATCATCTACAAGACTACAACAGGGGAATCACCTGACGCCACACAGATGAATCGCCATGTACTAAAACTAGTAAACGAAGCACTGATTTCGGAAGAAGTGGTTGCCATCAACACCTTGCAACTGAACAATAGCAAACAAATTGATATGCTGGCATCACAGTACATGGAAAAGCTGAAACATTTACCTTACCAAAATACGAAAGTCAAGTTAATGGAACAACTTCTAAAACGGGTAATAGACAATGTGAAAAAGGTAAATAAGGTAAAAGCGGTCAACTTTACAGAACGTCTGCACGCCATTATCGATAAGTATAATGATCGCTCTGATGACATAATCCTTGCCGATGAGATAGTGTCAGAAGTAGCCAGTCAATTAGCAGATTTGTTCGAAGAAATTAAGAAAGAGAGTAAACTTCCCGATGGCATTCCCGACATCGAGGTAAAAGCTTTTTACGACATTTTGAAGTCAGTTGCAGAAAAATACGGATTCTTGAATGAATACACCGAGGAACAATATATCACTATCGCCAAAGATTTGAAAGAGGTAGTGGATGACAAAACGCAATATATCGATTGGGACAAGAAAGCCGACATCAAAGCTCAACTGAAGGTACAGATCATCCTTACACTTGCCAAACACAAATATCCGCCTGCAACCCGCGATGATGTATTCAAAGCAATTTTCGAGCAAGCGGAGAATTTTAGGAAAAACCGTCAGGCCAATTGATCCTCATTCTTCTGATCGAATTCATCCATTCTCTTCAACTCCGCAATCTTCTCTTTTGAGAACTTCCTCATCTTGTTCATCCAAAGTACAATGCCAACAATCATGGCCACGATTAAAATAGACCCAACCACCGATGCTGTCATCAATATGGCGTCATAAACGCCATGGAACAGAATTGGAACCAAAATCATCTTTTGTGCCCATTGACTCTTCTTCCCATCTATATTAAAACGATACAAAGAATAGTAGTAACCCATAGCAATGGCTGTCATGAAATGACAAGGAACAGCAGATATCGCCCTGGTCACTCCAACAAATATCCAATCCTCACTACCACATACATACATTAAATTCTCATATCCAGCAAATCCTAACCCCACGCATGCGGCATACACAATCCCGTCAATATGCTCATCAAAATATTTGTTCTTACGCAACAGAAGATGAAGCATCAACAACTTGGAAAACTCTTCTGGAATAGCCGCCAACACAAATGCTTTTAGAAACTGACTGACAAATGTAGGCTCTCCTCCTTCAAAATAATCCGTTATGCCTAACATTCTCAATACAGATACCCAAATCATCACTACAGAGACTGAGCAAACTCCAAAAAAGAGTCCTCTCGCAATCATACTAAATGGTTCTGGCTTATAATCACATTTGTATATGTAATATAACAATACCGCAACCGGCAAAAGAGAAAGAGTGATCATATTACCTACAGCATAAAATAGTTACAAAAAAAAAGCTACACCTCAATACGAGATGCAGCTCTTACCTTTCTTTGGGGTGGGAGATGGGGATCGAACCCACGACCCTCAGGACCACAATCTGATACTCTAACCAACTGAGCTACTCCCACCATCAAAATAGCGGTGCAAAGATAACTTCATTTTAAATCATATGCAAATAAAAACAGAAAAATATTTTATCTTTGTCATGGATTTTTAAACTGATATAGCACACATGAGAAAAATGTTTCCATATAATGAAGAAGTTGAATCTCTCATCCATAAGGCAAAAAAACTTTTCCACTTATCAATGAATGGTATTGCCTCTGAACAGATGAGCTCTTTAGGTTACAAACTCAACTATGGTGTTTCTCTTCCACGTATCTATGAAATCAGTAAAGAATTCGAAGGCACCCCATACTCCAGACAACTAGCCGAATGTGCTTGGTGGTCTGATTGCCGCGAACTAATGATCCTTGCCACTTTACTGCTGGACAAAGATCTTTCTCGTTCGCCTTTTTCAAAGGATGACCTCCTCTCTTGGTGCGAGAATCTTTTCAATATTGAACTCTGCGAACAGTTTTCCCGAAATTTCCTAAGCAAGATTCATCCATCTATTGATCTCAGTGCAACCTATTCCAACAACCTAATCACCCAAAGAGAGGGTTCGAACAAATTTTGGATAGCATTGGGATATATCAATTATGCTAATTTGTACCTTCATCGAAAGCCTGTCAATCAATCGATCGAATCGTCTATTTTTGAATACGTAGTAAAGGATGTTTATGCTGATTCATATTTAATCTACAACAATGTATCTCGTTATCTACGATCGAAATGCAAGGTCGATAAAAAGTGGGTGACCGATTTTATTCAAACACTAGACCCTACGAAAGGGAAAGGTGTAGCTAAAATCATAGAAGACATTCAAATTGAACTGGACTATCAAGAATAGAATGAATTTTAATTCAATACATGAACACTCATGGAACTAATCAACAAAAAGAAAGCTGAGATTGCCAACACTTGGACACACGCAATTGCATTGGGACTTTTCATCATAATGGCTTTTCTATTATTACGGAAAGGATGGAGACATGATTCTATGTTATTGAATTTCAGTCTGATCATTTTTTGTATCTCAGAGATTCTGATGTTCCTTTCTTCTACGCTCTACCATATTGTTTCGGACGCTAAGACCAAACAGCGACTGCGCTACTTTGATCATTGTGCCATCTATATCTCCATTGCAGGATCCTACACTCCTATTCTTCTTTGGACAATCGGCAGCACACTGGGAAATATCTGTTTTGCCGTCATCTGGTTTCTTGCATTATTAGGCATCTTCTATAAAATAATGGCTTTAGGCAAACATCCAAGACTTTCATTGGCGCTCTATCTTGCCATGGGATGGTTGGTGGTTTTTATTGCCAAACCTGTTTTCGAAACATTCCCAACCATCAGTCTTTGGTACTTATTAGGTGAAGGCATATCTTTTTCATTAGGAACCTATTTTTTCTGGAAAGACGAAGACCACACATACTTCCACGCCATCTGGCATATCTTCATCTATTTGGGATGTCTCTGTCACTGGCTGGTACTCTGGTTCCTGATCTAGCAAACAGCCAATCCACAAGCCTACTGAAGCTATTATTATTCATCAGAATCCGTGGCCCACGTCTTATATTTCTCCGATAAAACGGCCAATAATCCACTAATATGACGTACTGCCACCATCGTATCCTCCGACACCTCCTTCTTTTGAAGCCTCAACAACAGAATAGCATACATGGCATGAAGAGCCAAATGAACGTCATTCATCTCTTCTCCAGCATGTAACTTATTACGAAATTCAATCAGGAAAGGCAGCACCTTAAAGAAAAGGGCATTGTATTGTATCTCCTTTGGATCCTGCAACAATTCATTGTGGAGATCATTCAAATCATTCACCTGATTAATATTGATTTGCAAATGACCGGATTGCTCTTTATGCTCCAGATGCATCATGGCAATCAAGTTCTCATACCAATCACGAATCTCCTTCTTCACTTCATCCGGCTGCTGGTATTGGTCCACAATGTTTTTCTGTATCTGTTCGATGTCTAATTGATATCCACGTATAATATCCTCCACTTGCCACATATACAGAATATACTCGGCAATGTTTTCTTCTTTCTTTTGCTTTGCTATAATCATCTCAAAATAGGTATTATATTATGATTGAAAATCATCCTTTTCACCGTTAAAAATCATCCTCATCATCTGAGAAATCAAAGAAGTCATCTCCATCATCCATCGGATCTAAGTACTCATCCAAGTCACGACGTTCTTTCTTAGTAGGCCGTCCGGTTCCTCGATCCCGCTTGCCAAACGAACTATACTTGCTCATCTCCAGAATTTCTAATTGTTCCGGTGTTGTCACATTCTCCATAAAATCAGGTACCAACTTGGCACCCATCCGATTCTCCGACAAAGCGAGCACCTTGAACGAATAGGTGATTGGGGCTCTTTTTATCTGAACCACATCGCCCACCTTAATATTACGGGAAGCCTTCACACTATTCCCCGACATCAGCACCTTGCCTTTCTTACAGGCATCTGCCGCCAAGGAACGTGTCTTAAAAAGTCGCACAGCCCACATCCATTTATCGATACGAACCTCTTCCTTATTTTGCTCTTTTCCCATGCTTATTTAAATTTCTTTTCTATTTCTTCCAATGACATAATACTCATCACAATCCGATTGTCTGATGTATAATCAGGCGTTGGCAAAGAAAAAAGTTGGGATACGAGGTTCATCATCTCCTCTTCTGTCAGTTGTTTCCCTGCCTTTATAGCTGAAGTTTCTGCCAGTTTCATCGCCATTTTTTCTGCACGGCCCTCTTTCATGTCTCCCCCTTCCTTAAAGGATTGCAGAAGATCTCTCAGATAATTCTCCGCCTCCGTCTCATTACACTCAGAGGGAATACCATTAATCGAAATCGAGCCCTTACCCAGACAAGATATATCGAAGCCCAAGAAACTGAAATCCTCCGACAGATCATCCAAGAGCATCGCTTCCGACTCCATCACCTCCAATCGGATGGGGAACATCAGTTGCTGGGAAGCCGCTTTCCGTTGCTGAATATTCTTCATGTATCGTTCATACAAGACCTTCACATGAGCTCTATGCTGATCTATACAGGCCAAACCAGACTTCAAGACCGTCAATATATATTTATTCTTAAACTGTATATAGTGTGTCTTATTTTCTTCCCCTTCCATCCCGAATTCTGACACTGAAGGAGTATCACTACGATCAATAAAATTAGAAGGATCGAATGGTTTATCTGGGAAAGCTGAAGGAGAGAATGAAGGCGTTTTTTCCGATTCAAATCCATTGTATAATGTCTCCCAGTTCTGCAAGTTAGGATCACTTTTCTTTTTATACTGATAATTACTTCCGCCACAGCCATCCATCTTAAACGGATTATAGGAAGTATCCAGATTAGCTTCAAATGTAGAAGCTGAGACAGGTTTTGACGAATTCAGCGGCACATCCTGAAAGATATCCTCGCCATGTTCAAAATCAAGAGAAGGGACAATATTAAACTTACCCAATGCTTCTTTCACACAAGACATCAAGATAGGCCATATTGTCTGTTCGCTTTCAAACTTAATTTCTGTCTTAGTTGGATGAATATTCACATCAATATTGGCAGGATCCACCTCGAAATAGATAAAATAATCGGGTGAAGTACCTGGCACAATAAGGCGGTCGAATGCCTGTAGAACAGCCTTATGGAAATAGGGGTGACGCATATAACGACCGTTGACAAAGAAGTATTGTCTGTCGTTCTGTTTCTTAGCGGTTTCAGGCTTCCCCACATACCCACCTATTTTCACAAGTGGCGTATCGACTTCGATCGACAGCAGTTGAGAGTTGATGTTTTTACCAAAGATAGCGACGATTCGCTCTCGCAAACCACCTGCATGAAGTTGATATACAAGCTGATCATTATGATAGAGTTCGAACTCCACCTGTGGATTCACCAACGCCACACGAAAGAACTCCTTTTCGATGTGAGAGAACTCGGCTGTATTCGATTTCAGGAACTTACGACGTGCGGGGACATTATAAAAGATGTTTTTCACCAAAAAGTTTGTTCCATCGGAACAAACCACAGATTCCTGTCTTTCTATTTTACCTCCATTGATTTCGACCAAGGTACCCACCTCATCTTCAGGCCTTTTGGTTTTCATTTCCAACTGCGAGATAGAAGAGATAGACGGCAGGGCCTCCCCTCGGAATCCCATTGTCCGCAGAGCAAACAGGTCATCGGCAGAAGAAATCTTTGAAGTGGCATGACGGTCAAAGCACAGACGAGCATCAGTCTCGCTCATTCCTTTTCCGTTATCAATCACCTGGATAAACGTTCTGCCAGCATCTTTCAATAAAAGTTTAATCGATGTAGCTCCTGCATCAATAGAGTTTTCGACAAGCTCTTTGACAACAGAAGCGGGACGCTGAATAACCTCACCCGCCGCAATCTGATTAGCTACCGTATCTGGTAATAGATGAATGACATCACTCATACTACATTAAAATTATATTTCACGATTCTTATCTCATATACCAAACAATCAAGGCAACCACGACACCTATAAGAAGCATGAGTCGGATGTTACGAGATTGTTGGGAAGCCGTATTGGTTTTTCTCTGTGATTGGAATACCCCTTTACGCAACATGGGTTGAGCTTTATTGCTCGACTCACTTGCCAATTGTTGTCTGACTCTTTTCAATCTCTCCTCACGTTCCTCTTTGTCAGGATCATAATATATATATTCATGGTGATATTGCCTTACTTTCGGCATCTTAAAAAAGTTGAATATAGCCATATAACACAAAAATTATTTGTTTATAAACAAGTGATGTGCTTTCTTGATCTGTTTAAACAGATTTGAAGCAAAAATAAAATCCTCCAACTGTTCACACCCTGTATCAAAAATCTCGTCCTTCGTTCCCTGCCATGCTTTTTCCCCTTTATAAATAAACGCAATGTTCTCTCCAATTTCCATAACAGAGTTCATGTCGTGCGTATTTACAATTGTAGTGATATTAAACTCATGTGTAATATCCTGAATCAATTGGTCTATCAAAAGGGAGGTCTTCGGATCCAATCCTGAATTCGGCTCATCACAAAAAAGATACTTCGGATTCAACACAATGGCGCGAGCAATGGCCGCACGTTTCTGCATACCTCCACTGATCTCTGAAGGAAATAAATCCAATGCGTGAGACAACTCCACACGATCAAGACAAAACTTTGCTCTTTCAATCATTTCCTCCTTGGTCATTGAGGAGAACATCTCCAACGGGAACATGACATTCTGCAGAACCGTCATTGAGTCGAACAAGGCTGCGCCCTGAAACAACATCCCAATCTCACGTCTGAGAAGATTGAGATCATTACGTTTCATCACCGTGATATTTCGACCATCATAGCATATTTCTCCTGAGTCGATACGATGAATACCCACAACACTTTTCATCAAGACTGTTTTCCCCGAACCACTCTGACCGATGATGAGATTCGTCTTGCCGGTCTCAAACACCGTTGAGATATCCTTCAGGACCGTCCTGCCATCAAACGATTTTATCGCATGTTTCACCTCAATCATAGCAATATCTTTGTTAGCATAATATTAAACAACAAAATCAAGACACTGCTATTCACCACAGCATCTGTACTTGCCTTACCTACTTCCAATGCACCTCCGCTCACCGTATATCCATAATAGGAAGAAACGGACGAGATGACAAAGGCAAAAAGCAAACTCTTTATTACTGAATATGTCACATAATAGGGTGTAAACATATATTGAATTCCAGCCTCATACGCATTGACCGTTATCATATCGGTAAAGACACCCACGCCGAAACCACCTAAGATACCCACAAACATACTGGTCAGCACCAAGAAAGGAACGATTGAAACAAAGGCTACGATTTTAGGGAGGATTAAATAATTGGCAGAGTTGACACCCATGATATCCAATGCATCCACCTGCTCAGTGATGCGCATAGTACCCAACTCTGAGGCAATATTAGAACCAACCTTACCTGCCAGAATCAAACAGAGGATAGAGGAAGAAAACTCCAGCAACAGTGTATCACGAGTAGCCAAACCAATCAATGTATCAGGGAAGATTGGATTCTCCATGTTGTTTATCATCTGAATCGTAATAACCGCACCAATAAAAACCGAGATGATGATTGTGATTCCTAAAGAATCCAAACCCTGCTTTTTCAGTTCCTCTGAGTATCTTCTGCCAAAAATACTCCAACGATCGGGTACCGTGAAGGTTCGATACATCAGATAAGCGTATGCTCCAACTTTTTCGATTTGATTCATGCCAAATTTTATTATTGACCAATAAGTTGGTCTGGTTCAACAAAACGACCTTTGTTCTTTTCGTTTTTATCAAATGATTCGGAGTACTCCTTCTTCAATTCTTTATCGTTCAACAAGACACCCTCTTTATACTTTAGGACATCTGTTTGCTTGCCATTATCATCCTTCATGATCCAATCCCCATCACGTTTACCATTCTTATAAACACCCTCCATCACAGGGAAGTCATGTCCCTCGTATAATTTGTAACTACCATGTTCCTTCCCCTTCTTGAAAGAGACTTCCGAATAGCGAGTGCCATCTTGCAAATAGCACTTACGCATACCATCTATTTGATCGTTCACGTATGGTATCTCCTCGATTAACTCTCCATTTTTAGTATAGATCTTAGAAACACCATTCTTCTTGCCATTGTTATAAACCTCTATCAAGGATACTTTCCCATCGACATAATAGGTCCACTCGGCATCTTTCTCTTTGCCCTGATAGGTGCCTTTTGCCGTAATGGTTTTACCATCCGTATCATAAATCGTCACCTGCGACCGCTCTGCCGACTCATATATCTGAACAATCTTCAATGCACCTGATTCATAATAGCGACGGAACTCACCCACTGGTTTATCATCCTTGAATGTACCTTGATACATCACCTTGCCATTAGGATATGTCTTCGTCCATTCACCCTGCTTACGTCCTTTCTTATCCGTCTCATTAGCAGCGAACACGATACCCAAAGATAACATACCACACAACAACGTAACAAATCTCTTTTTCATACTATTTTATTTTTAATATAAAACACTATTAATTGCAAAAATACAATGTTTTTGTCTGAATCTCAATTCTAAACTATTTTATTTATGATAGGCTCCTTAAATTTATTTCATGAATTCACCACACAAAATTAGGATAAAGTCACATTCTACTATGTAAAAAAATCTCATCTCCCTTTTTATCGACGTTTTTGCAACAAATTTACCCAAAGATGAACTATTTCTTTCATATCAGTTGGTCAAGTTGTCCTAAAATTGCAGTCGTAAAAATACAATTAAAAAAAATTTATATCAACTTATTAAATTCTAATAGCATGAAAACCATACGATTACTTTTTCTTGTGGCTGGTCTTATATTATCTTCTAATATAGCGACAGCTCAATTAGCGAAAGACAATCCATGTAAGTTCTTGGGAAACATTACCACCACTTTTGATTGGTCCACAGGAGAGGAATGTGATTGGAAACATGAAGGTTGCAACCTCATTTTTTCCGATTATTGGAACCAAATCACATGCGAAAATGCCACAAAATGGGGTTCCGTACACACTGGTTGGGGTAGATTCAACTGGACAAGTCCAGACAAAACCCATAAATATTGTCAAGAACACGGACTCATCTTCAAGTTTCACGCCCTCATCTGGGGAAGCCAACATCCAACATGGATTGAGACCATAAGTGTTGCCGAAACCAAGAAGGCCATCATCGAATGGTATGACGAAGTGAAAAAACACTTTCCTGACCTCGAAATCATCGATGTGGTAAATGAGGCTATCTACTCTGGTGGAGATTATCACTCTCCATACAAAAAAACCAAGATTATCGAAGCCTTGGGTTCTTTAGCAGAGGATAGAGCTGAAAGAGAAACAGGAAGACGTCCGAGCTACAACTGCAACACCAACGGTTATCCGAACACCAACTCTTATCAATGGTTGGCTGAAGCATTCCGTTTGGCTCGTGAGCGTTGGCCAAATGCCATCTTGATCTACAACGACTACAACACGTTCCAATGGCAAAAAACCGAATTCATCAACCTTGTCAACGGTATCAAGGCTTGCGGCGGTCCTATCGACGCAGCAGGAAATCAAGCGCATGACTTGAACGATATGGGTGGTAACCAATTCAGAAGTGCATTGGAAGAGATTCACAACAAGACTCAGTTGCCTCAATATATCACTGAGTATGATATTGCCAAGAGCGACGATGCAACATTTGAAACGCGCTACAAAGAGCAATTCCCAATCATGTGGGAAGCCGACTACGTGGCTGGAGTCACACTCTGGGGATGGATCTATAGTCACACATGGGTCAGCGGCGGTACTTCTGGTCTTTTCCGTAATTGTCAAGCCCGTTCAGCTTTCACTTGGTTGCAAAACTATATGAAATCTAACAATGCAAAGAATGCACAAAGTCCATTCTGTGGCAAGAAGGGAATCAGTGCTACTATATCTCTTTCTTCCGAGTCTGTCGTCGTAGGAGATGAAGTCTCTATCAGAGTAGAAGCAACCACAGGAGATGGCAGTATCAGTGATATAATCGTCAGCGCAGAAGGCAGACAACTCAACAACAACAATGGTACATGGATCTATACAGCCGAGAAAGCAGGCACCATCACCTTCAAGATCGTTGTTAAGAGCACTACAGGTGATTCAAGAGAATATGAGAAAAGCATCAATGTATGTGACGCAAGTTCTCCATTCAATGGTACAGCGGCTTCCATCCCTGGCACCGTCGAAGCAGAGGATTTCGATAAAGGTTGTCCAGAGGTATCCTACTTCGATACCGACACAAAAGATGAAGGTGATGCGAACTATCGAAACGATAACACAGGCGTGGATATCGTGAAAGGAAACAACGGCAACGCTATCGGTTACACCGCTAAAGGTGAATGGATGAATTATACGATTGATATAAAAGAAACAGGTACCTATAAAATGGAAGCTCATGTTTCATCAGGTAATTCAAGTTCTTCTTTCTCAGTAAGTTGTGGCAATTCAGTAGTTAATATCAATGTACCAATGATAAAAGAGAGCAGTTGGGAAGACTATTCTGTAGTTGAAAAAGAGATGAACTTCTATGATGAAGGTATCCAAACGCTACGTATTCAAATCACTAACCCATATTGTAACATTGACAAACTGGTGTTCACCTGCACTTCTTGTCAAGAAGAAACCGATGTTCTGACAATTCAGAATCAATCCACAATCACATACGATGTCTATACAACATTGGGCGTTTTCATCGGACAAATAGAGACGAATCCTGAAGAAGATCTTGCGAAACAGTTATTCGATCTAATTGGGCACAAAGGTATATACATTCTGAAAAGTGAAAACAAGTCGCAACCTTATATAGTTAAATAATAAGGTTTTGGATGAGTTCAGGATTTTATCGTTCTTTATCGTTTTGTTATACATTGAAACGGTGATTTCTTAGAACAAGTTTTATAGAGTTCCATTTTACATGAAGGCAAGGATGAAAATTTTTCATCCTTGCTTTTTTTATTTAAACAAATTATTACTTTTGTATCTTCAGAATTAAATCGGAAAAACACGAATGTCTCACATTACATAAAATGAGTCAAAAAAACAGAATATTTTTACTTTCCCTATTTTTAGGATATTGTTTTGGTGCATTACAGGCCGAAACAGAATATGGTTTTTTTGACCATTATACGTCAAAAGACGGACTGATCTCCAATCGTATTTTTTCAATCGATCATGATAAAAACGGATTTATCTGGATTGGAACTGATTTCGGATTGGAACGTTTCGACGGAAAGACTTTCAAACATCACAGAAAACATGAATACAAGGGAATCCTCCGAGAGGATTTTCTATTTGTTCGCTGTCTGCCCAACGGATGTATTGCCGCAGGTGGATATGCGGGATTACACGTTGAGTATAACCCTATTCAAGACTCTTTTAGGAATGTCATGCCTGATGAATTCAAGAAGTCATTCTACAAAGAAACCATGGATGTCTATCTTCATAACGACAAACAATACACCTACTCCAGTGCCGGTGCTTATATCTACGATGTAAAGACAGAAAGCTACTCGAGCGACAACCCGCTATTCAAAGCCACCCAGAAATTATTTGTCCGCTCCATGTATATCGACAAGAAACAACGCTTCTGGATCGGTTCGATGGATTCGATGCTGGTGTTCAACTCCGACGGACAAAAAATCTATCGCTATAAACCGAAGGAGGCATGTAGTTTTGTCCGAACCATCCTGCCGTTGAACGACTCGCTGATCCTGATTGCATCACAGTCTTCTGAACTATGGATCTTCAACATCCAACATGACACCATTCAGGCACCTCAGATCATTCATGCGCCTTTTGATTGCATCACAAACATCGTACGCGACGATGCGGGAAGATACTGGATTGCAACAGATGCTCACGGACTATGGTACACTGATGATTTCCTTTCCACTTCACCTAAATTTGTTAATCTGGTTCCGTTTGATGCTTCTCCTGATGAAGTTCGGAAAATCTACTGCATCATGAAAGATCCAAACGGAGACATCTGGTTTGGAACACAGAACACAGGTATCTGGCGATACAAAAAAAGAATCACAACAGGTGTCAATTACTCTTGGAACTTCGGATTCCCTTCCACCGTATGCTCTTCGTTCTCCGAGGACGACCAACAGAACATAATCATCGGAGTAGATGGTGGCGGACTCTACAGCGTGGATGCCAAATACAACATTCAATCTGCAATCAAATTTCCTAATAATAACATCTCAGGAGTAGCCCGCACAAACTCCGGCACCCACTATATCGCTACATGGGGAGGCGGAATTTACCGATGGAACCAACAAAATGGAACCTATGTAAGAGATGCGCTAGAGGGTATCGACTCTCCTTCCAACTGTTTCTTTGGCATCAGTGTGACAAACGGGAATGAAATCTTTGCTTGCTCATCGGGAGACGGTTATTATCATAAAAAAGAAGGAGACAGACTTTGGAAAAAAGTGACTCCTTACGATTCCATCACAGGAAATGACAACACCTGGGTAATGTCTGTTTATGACGGAGGAAAGAACGCTCACTGGATTCTGACCACAAACTCCCTATGGAGAGAAGAGAACGGTCGATTAATCTCCTATGCCCAAGAATCCAGCTCCTTAAATAAAAGCAATTCATACGATATCACAGATATCATCCCGGACACCGACGGATACCTCTATGCCTCAACCAACAAAGGCATCATGCGATTCTCCCCCGACAAAAAAGAACCTGAATTACTGGAGTTCGTTCCAAAAAGCTACTACCGTTCTATCGTGAAAGATGACAATGGAAACGTATGGATAGTCGGAGATAACGGAATACACATGTTCAACTATAATAAAAAGACATGCCAGAAACTACCCGGTAACTACTCAGACGTAGCTACGTTCTTCTTCTATCTTCGTTCGGGATACAAGGCCAGCAACGGGAACCTCTACTTTGGAACAAACGGAGGTTATATCAGCATCAATCCTAATCGACTGGATTTTGATACTGTCATTCCTTATCTTTCTTTTTCAAACCTTGCCATCAAAGGAGAAAAAATCAGTACACAATCCGAGTTGCTGAAGAACCATCCACTATCTGAAATCAGCAAATTGGAGCTTCCTTACAACAAAACAAACATATCTATTGATGTAGATATAATCGATTTCTCCGACCTAGACCGCATCCAATGTCAATACAGGCTGGTCGGACTGCAAAACGAATGGACAGCACTTCCTAACGACAAGAACATCAAGTTCACATACATCCCTACAGGAGATTATATTTTAGAGGTCAAAGCCTTTCGAACCAATGAGAAATGTGAGCAGAAGACAATCTCACTTCCAATCACCGTTCTTCCTCCTTGGTGGAACACCTGGTGGTTCCGACTCATTCTGTGCGCACTGTTGCTGGCTGCCATCTACCAGATTTTCCAATGGAGGATGAGAAGATTGATACGCATCAAAAACGAATTAAACGAACAAGTGGCTTTGCGAACGCTGGAGCTACAAAACGCGCTGAAAGATAAAGATAGCCTAATCTCCGTCATCGGACATGACCTGAAGAATCCTATGTTTGCCATCGTCGTCGCACTGGAAAACTGGCTTACAAAAGAGAAAGCCATGACAGACGAGGGAAAAAGGAAACTGATTGTCGAAGTACACGATTCAGCTAAATCGCTTCAAGGCGAGATGATCAAATTACTGGACTGGGCACTATCTAAGAAAGATGATCTGGTGTGCAAACCACAGGATTTCGACATGGAAAAGGTGATCGATGACGTTGTTCAGCTCACCGCCGAAATGATGAAGAGAAAAAACATCACTTTCCAAAAGATTTGTAACCTGACGCACAAGGCTTATGCTGACTCGAGAATGATCAGCGCAGTTGTACGCAACCTTCTTGGCAATGCGGTCAAATTCACAGAAATGGGAGGAACCATCCTAATTGATGTCCAGGAAAAAGACGGAGTGATGACCATGATAGTTAAAGACTCCGGCGTAGGAATGAGTGCCGACACGCTTACGCATCTTTTATCCGATGAAAAAATCAAGAGTAGCTTAGGAACCGACAACGAAGAAGGAACAGGACTGGGCATGAAGATATGTAAAAAATATGTCCTGCTCAACAAGGGTACCTTCACAGCCGAGAGCCAACTAGGAGAAGGGACATCCTTCATCATCACCCTGCCATGCTCAGAGTTCCTCACCGTGATGGAGAAGACCGCAGAAACAGAAGAAAACAACGATGAAAAGGAAGAAAATAACGATATTTTATCAGGAAATGTCATACTCATTGTAGATGACAATCCGCTTATCTGCGAGAATATGAAGATGCTCCTGAGTGATTTCTGCGAGACTCTGATTGCCTTTGACGGAAAGCAGGCACTTGACATCATTAATGAGAACGATGTGGATCTCATCCTCAGCGATGTGGATATGCCGATCCTCAACGGAATAGAGATGTGTCAGCAGCTACAAAAAGATGATTGTTTCTCACATATTCCTATCCTCTTCCTATCCGGAAGAACCGATGAAAGCGACCGAATTTTAGGATTGAAGAACGGAGCCATCGATTATATCTCGAAGCCATTCAGTCATGAAGAGCTGTTGGCCAAGATTCGCAGTATATTGAAGCTTCGCAAGCAGGAGCGGACATATTTACTCGCCAAGCTGATGGAGGGTAAGACAGAGGCTACCGAAGAAGCAGACGAAGAAGAGATCTCGAAAGAGAATCCATTTGTAAGCAAATACATGGAATTAGTAAGAGAGCATCACTCGAATGCCAATCTATCTGTAGATGAGTTGGCAGAGAAACTATGTGTCAGCCGATCCACGATGTTCCGACGCATCAAGGCCGTGGTGGGCAAATCACCTGTCGAATTACTCAATGAATACCGTTTGAATGAAGCTATGAGACTATTAAAAGCGGGCGATGAGTCATCCGTAAATGAGATTGCCTACAGTGTAGGTTTCTCCGACCCATCCTATTTCAGTAAACGATTCAAAGCCTATTTCGGGGTGAGTCCGACACAGGCGAAGGGGTGAGGAAAATTCCTTTTAAGACATGGATGAACCTGCATAATAGCTATGTGCATGATTGCAAGGTTCTGGAAGAAAGGGAAGAAGGAGAACTGCAGGCATACATTTTTTAATGATTGTTCAAGCATCTTTTTGATGAACAAACGGCTTTTATCTCAATAGAAGGTACTCCTTACTCTGCCGATCCAAGAGAAAAAGAAGCGAACGAGTTTGCTCGTCAGCATTTCACAAAGATTTGCATATCATTCAATTCCACAAAATAAAAATATTTAGACTTGAGATATATTCTTTAATTTGATTCATAGTAATGAACATAGAACTATATGTATCAAATCAATGAGCTTTATATCGCCTTATTTCTTCTTTCAGATCCAAAACTTTTAGCTCCCAATATTCCCCGCTTTTTAGACTATCAATACCTTCTGGAGATTCTTCTATATTATCTATGTTTTTAAAACCATTCAAAATGTCTTGCTCTGTTAAAGAATACATATTTCTTTTTAATCCCCACTGTATCATTTCTTCTAGAGTATAGTCTGACAACATATCATGTATGTCCCAATAATCTTTCTGACGTTGTATCGGTCCTCCAATAGCAAGCATTTTCATTGCGGCAATTTCTCTCTGATCTGCCATACGAATCCCATCTATCTCAAGTTTGGGAAATATGAAAGGCTCGGTATAGAATAAGTCAATTTTTATGGGAGCATACTCACCCATTCCAATAAACAAGTTATAACCTAAAGCAGGAGAGTCTAAGCAATTGATGCCGTCATGAATGGGAAAATTACTTTCTAAGAATTGCTTTATTTCCTTTGTTTTGATTCCTGGATATTCAATATCAGTAAAAAGATCAATGTCGATAGAACGTCTATGCCCCCTCTGGAGGCTCAAAGCCGTGCCTCCCACAAGACAAAAATCCTTGAAGACATCTGACGACATCAGTGTCTTAAGGATATTCAAAAGATTTTGGGATACAGTTTCTTTATGCAGTTTCATTGTTCATCACATTCCTTATACTTGTTTTGAACTTTGTCGTAGAGCCTAAAGTTGTTGGGATTCGAATAGATCTCATTCACCTTTTTTATGCCATAAAATTTTTTCATTTCTCTGATTTCATCGAGGTTTCCATATTCCAGCACTCTGCGTATGGCCCAAGCTGCACATTTTGTCCAGTCTATCTTGTCAATTTCCACATCCCAGAAAGTCGTTTTTGTTAGTTTGGACAAATCTGGTGTTGACGACAAATTCACATTTCTCTGTTCCTCATAGATGTCATGTTTAGCTTGAATGATATAGAAGAATCCTGCAATGTTGATATTCAAACAATGCTCTAAAGCCATTGAATTCTTAGGAGTGAACCTTCGTGTCCCTTTAATCAAATCATTTAGCCGTTGAGGTATCATGTGCGCAGAGGAAGCCACATCAACTTTTGTTCTTTTCTGTTGATGTATAATTCTGTCCAAAACTGCTCCTGCAGGCACGGATGGAATGTTTGTATATGCATTGTAATCAATCATAAAACAAAAATACAGACTTTAAGTTATATAACCAAAAAATGGTTACAATTCTGAATCTTCAAAGATAGTATATTGATTTCGTATTCTCCTAAGGCATGACTGAAATCCTAAATCCATAAGGCCCAAAGAACTTCACAAAAATATCCATCAATCTATCTCAGAACGGATACGCCCCCTCGTTCGCACCTTTCAGCAAGCCTTCCATGGCTTTTTGGTTCCCGACGGTGCACTTGTCACGGTCGATCACGCTTTTGGATCCGTTCGGTGTGTCCCATAACACGGGGACAATGCCATAATTCTTTGCGGTTTTGGTCAGGAAATAATAGTAGTTCGCACGACACTCCTCAAACTTCTCCTGCCATTCAGCGGATAGTTCACGGTTCATGATGGCGAACTCACCCATCACAACGGGTATGCCCTTATCGACAAATTTCGCTTTGATGGCGGAAAACTCGGATATGACGGTCTCCTCCGTATGCCAAGAGCAGGAACGATTCACTCCATCGACGATTATGTTCTGATAATCCTTTCCCCAGAACCAATGGGCGGGTCCCCAATCGGCATCTTCCTCCATCAACGCATAGGTGTATGGGTAGTAATGGAACTCCATCAGCAAGCGATCTGGAACAACATCGGTCGGCATGTAGTCATACTGCACGGCTTTGTCGGCCGCCGTCCCCGCACATTGAATGACTAGGCAACGTGTTCCATTGTAGCCTCCCGTGGCACGGACCGTGTTGACGAAAGTCTGGTGATACGTCTTAAGTATAGCGGCTTGCTCGTCATTTTCCGTGTCTGGCTCGTTGGCACTGCAGAAGACCAGATGCTCGTCGTAGTTCTTGAAATGGGAGGCGATCTGTCCCCATAGGTTCTCCTGCGTTTTGTTCACAGAGGATTGTGAGGCCGCATCCACATGTCTCTCCAGCCATCCCCCATCCCAATGGATATTCAACAACACGTACAGATCGTCCTTCATGCAATAGTCAACCACCTCCTGTATGCGGCTCATCCACCAATCCGGTATAACACCGTCATTCGCCTCCGCATAGGTGTTCCATGCCACAGGGATGCGCACGGTATTGAATCCAGCCTCTTTGTAGGCGTCGATGATCTGTTGCGTGATTTTCGGGCTACCCCAACAGCTTTCGTTACTGGAGGTGGTGGAACAGCCGACGGATTCGAACGTATTACCGATATTGCAGGCCAAAAACATCTTGGAAGCTAACTGCGTAGCCGTCATTTTCAGCTCCATCTCGGTCGGTTCGCCGGACATGGAGAATGTGATGCTATCCACCTCAGACACATCATACTGGATGACAGAACCATCTTTCTGCCAAACATGTAAAAAATAATCTTGTGCACTACTAGTCACATACACACAAATAGCACATATAGCTATAAATAAACTCCTTATCTTCATAACAGTTTTCTTTGAGAGGAATAGAGATTCGATCGTTTAGCAAATCAACACTCCTCAATTGACAATCTATGATTTATGCAAAATATTCAGATGCTCATGCAATCGTTCGGTAAAGATATAAAATAATCTCAGAAGAGGGTTATTCCCTCACAATTATTTTACGAACTGGCGTCTGACTTAACCTCTATCGGAATGTTATCATATAATGGGTCTATTTTGGTGTTATCATAGAAAGATATGTCCATAAAGTAACATCCCTTCTAGACTCATTGAAGAATCCAGAAGGGATGAAACATCACAAACAAAGGGATACCCCTTGTGTTGGTGAGTAATATAAATTAGTCAGCCACTGGTCGTATTGTATGACCTACTGAACGTTCAAAAAAATTCATATAAACAGAGTTTTCCCAAAAACAAAATAGTGAAATCCAACTACCTTTTCCATCTGCCATCCAATAATTACCCCATTCATTCACATCTAAAGTTTGATTTGCATTTCGGTATCCTGCAGCAGGAATAAACAACGTGTCGGATGCATACTTTTCATCCTTTGAGCAGAAAACGTACCCCGCTATATTAGTTGATTTATAATTATCGGTCCAATAATTATAGGTTTCATCGATTAATTCCTGACATTCTGCCTTTGTCGGCATTCGCCATGCGCCACCCCAATTTACAGTTGCCGCATCATCCTCTTTTTCCAATTTATCAAGGTCATCAACAACGCCATAACTTGAACTACTATTGTATTTAGTCAACGTCTCTTCTGTGCCGTTGCAATATTTATAATTAGCCCAAGAGAATTTGGTCTTAGGAGATGTTTCTCCCCATGCAAAATAGCTACCAGACTGTTCAGGCTTTAACGCTCCGATATTGCACTGAGCCCATTTTACAGAAAGACCAAGATCTACGTAATGATGTCCGTCCAACACCTTACCACCTATAATCTGTTCAGTCTTATCATCCTGAGGGTTTTGGTTGTCTTGTGGGTTTTGATTATTATCAGATGGTAAATTATTATTTTCCACTACATCTGGCGTATCTTCCTCATCATCTCCACATGAGATGAGTGTTGAGCTAACCAAACCCATAAACAACAATAAAAAAATCTTTGATTTGAACATTTTACTTTTTAATTAACTGATTAATAACTCTATTATTTATAATAATTTCAATACCCAGAAATTGGCAAAACCCCTTAGCTTATATCGAAAAGTCATTTAACAAAAAAGACTTCGCAAAGGTAATAGAAGAGTTCTGAAAAGTAATGTTTTCAGAATATATATTTTATCTTGGATATTATTTCTTGATTATAATCAATGGTTGATGATAATTTTACACATTTAAGCATAAGAAGGTACACGAACCGTAAATGTTATGCATAAGGTTAGGGATTATACCACACCGTGTTTGGTATCTGCGTAGGCGCACGACCGTGCGTCTCTTCATCTTAATCCTTGTTTTGTTGGAAAATGCTCTATGAGTGAGTATAAGACTGCGGGTGAAGCACGTAGGCATCAAGTCTTAATCCTTGTTTTGTTGGAAAATGCTCTATGAGATTTACGAACTTTCTCAAATAACAACAGTGAAGTTCGTCTTAATCCTTGTTTTGTTGGAAAATGCTCTATGAGTTCCGTCTTGTTTTACCAACAGATTTTAATTCATAGACGTCTTAATCCTTGTTTTGTTGGAAAATGCTCTATGAGAGAAACTAACAATCAGGTAACAAACCAAGTGTCTAATGTCTTAATCCTTGTTTTGTTGGAAAATGCTCTATGAGGAGAAGGACTCATCGAGGACATTCAGAACGTTGGTTGTCTTAATCCTTGTTTTGTTGGAAAATGCTCTATGAGACAAGCGGCAAACCGCGAGGGTAAAGCCGCTAAGTGTCTTAATCCTTGTTTTGTTGGAAAATGCTCTATGAGCAGACAGTTCAAATTAATTTGAATACCAAAGAAGAAAAGGTCTTAATCCTTGTTTTGTTGGAAAATGCTCTATGAGCTCATGCTCTTTC
>Ga0310694_10001243_pt1 | contig 29634 bp, 8 predicted proteins | sample 174DNAGHGhighgp2_FD_203884 | JGI IMG/M metagenome (GOLD analysis project Ga0310694, IMG submission 203884) | Sheep rumen microbial communities from Palmerston North, Manawatu-Wanganui, New Zealand - 1742 DNA GHGhigh gp2 (v2) (version 2) | ecosystem: Host-associated > Mammals > Digestive system >...
TAGCGCAACAAATCTCTGTTTTCAGGGAGGTTGTGTAGATAGTTGTCTTTGATTCGGATATCGTCGATGATGACCATTTTTTCAGAAGGAATTCTGATGTTTAATATTACTACCCCGCCTGACGGCATCCCTTCTAAAACAGAAGGGGAATTGGCTTCGGCCGCAGCGGGCAGCGGTGGCCGGGAACAAGGTGCGAAGGAACGTGACGGCATCGCCAACCATACGATATTGGCAGCAAACAGCTGTTTTCTAAGATACAGATTGTAAATCAAACATGCGAAACTTAAATTGGGAGTCCGCTTGAAAAAGTGCTAAACTGGCAATTTCGAGTCCGTAATTGCTTGATTTTCAAAAGCTATTGTAGAGTAAAAGTACTTTTTCAAATAGAATCAATTGATAATTGACAATTGCCTGTCTTGCCCCTAAACCCTAAACCCTAAACCTTAAACCATAAACCTTAAACCTTAAACCTTAAACCATAAACCTTAAACCTTAAACCATAAACCTTAAACCATAAACCTTAAACCCCTACCCTCCTTTTCGCCAAATATTTTCTACAAAATATGTGTCATATTAAAAAAATGTTACTTTTGCAGTTTAGTTTATTGGAATAATAGAAAATGTCAGGAACCATGTTCAGGGTTTATTACATATCTGATAATCAGATATATAGGAAACCACCACCCGGTTTTTCATCGGGTGGTGGCGATACCTTGTTTCCCGACATAAGATTGAATTCACTGAGAAATAGCGACAGAAAAGGTCCCGTTCGGGCAACCTTTTCTGCCACTTTCTTTTTTATCTGATTTTAAGAAAAAAATACGAAAATATGAAAAAGATTTTATGCTTGTTCACGGTCTTTGCGGCCTTTCTGACGACAAATGTGCAGGCGCAGGTTTATGGCGTCGTGGGCGGGAATTATGACGCGAGTGTCCCGACGAAGGCGCGATACACTTATATCTTTAAAGTACATGATCAGGAAGTCGATCGTCAGATCGTGATCGACGGTGAGAGTGTCCACGAACCCGCATCTCCGGCGGACATGAGCTTTGAAGGCTGGAGGATCAGGGGCGAAGCGGCAAACGCCGACTTCCCGATCACGGCGAATATCCCGAGTACGGTAACGGAAGATAAGAACATCATCGTCGAAGCGCAGTTTGCCACAGTATTCCACGCAACCTTCTGGAAGGATGCGGAAAAGACTGCAGTCCTGCAAGTCAAGTCTGGCAAAACAAACGAAATGGTCATCTGCGACGATGTGACATTTCTGTATATGGACGGCAGAGGCATTGTTGGCTGGACGCAGGATGGCAGCAGCACCCCACTCTCGAGCGTAACTTTCACGACAGCAGACGTTGATTTGATTCCAGTTCTCAGCGGTGTCCCACACGCGGTCTCCTTTGAGACGGGCGAAGGCAGCCCCGTCGCGACGGTTTTTGTCATAGACGGCCACCAGCTGACAAAACCGACGGAACCATCGAGAAGCGGCTATACGTTCGGAGGCTGGTTCACGGATCCAGACTGCATGAACGCCTATGATTTCATCACGCCGGTGACGGAGAACTTCACACTCTACGCGAAGTGGACAGGCACAACGACAAACTACAAGGTTGTCTATTGGTTAGAAAACGCCAACGACGATAATTACACCATCAAGGAAGTCGTGAACAAGACGGGCACATCGGGCACAACCGCAACCTATGACCCGAAGAACACTGAAGACGGAAAGGAGTACCAAGGTTTCACGCTGAACACGACGAAAACGGATGTAACCGTCCTCATCAAGGGCGACGGCACGACAATCAAGAACGTCTATTATGACAGGAAGAAATATACTTTTACTGTTTATAAGACAGACCAAACTTTGACATTTATCGATCAAAATGATTTTAAGTACCAACAGGATACCGAAGCGTGGTTCGACCAAATTAGGCAACAAAATTCTGGTCGAGCTTGGTACACGACGGAAACGGGAAATGTCGCATATTCGACCTCTCCTGCCATGCAACCCGCCGACGGCGGAAGCTTAACCGACTTCACAGGCATCACCGTATTCGGGAGAAGTACAACAAGCGACATCTTCACAATATCTTATAAAGATGCTACTTCGTTTCAACCGATTCGTGGAAACTTTGTAGGTAACGGCGGAAAGAATGCCTTTACGGATTTGGACAAGATTACTATTCCTGGATGGACATTCAGTCACGCGGGAACTTTCAACAACGGCAGCGGATCGCTCTTCTACAATAGAAACAAATACGCTCTCTCCTTCGACCCTCAGGATGGCACGGCGACGATTACGGTTAACAATGTCCAGTATGAGGCTTCGCTTGCGGGATACGTGCCGACGACTCTGACATCAGGCACCACGAAGACCTTCAACGGTATCGAAAAGACCTTTGCGGGCTGGTATGACAACGAGGAATGCTCCGGTCTTCCGGTGGATTTCTCCGGCATGAAGATGCCCGCTCTTTCAAACAACGGCGATATGCTTATGTTCTACGGCAAGTGGGTGCCAGCCATGCATACGGTGGTATTTGATTTGAACGGCGGCACCTTTGATGGCGCGAACAGCATTGCGGCTGTTGAAGTGGAATCCGGTACGACAGTCACCGAACCCTCCGGCACCTACGCAAAGCAGGATAAGGTCTTCGGCTACTGGACACTGAACGGCAACCGCTTCAGCTTTGATACGAGAATCACCTCCGACATCACGCTGGTGGCTATTTGGCACGGCGATTACACGGTGCCACTGACTGTTGCCTACGATGTGAACGGCGGCACAGGAAACTTTACAGACAATTTAACGTATCAAGCCGGTTCATACGCCGCCATTCAGGGTTATCCCACCCCTCCGGCGAACAAGGTCTTCACCGGCTGGAAGGTCGGCAATTCCGCCATAATCATTGCGGGCGGCTGCTTCCAGGCGAATACGCAAGACGCGGTGAACGGCGTTGTGACGCTGACCGCGCAGTACGGGGACATACCGACCTACCCAACGAGCGTGAGCTACTCGTTGAACGGCGGCAATATCAGCGGCAACACAGATCATATCTCTGACGACAACGCGTTAGTCAACGGCGACTATACCATTAAGGATTATGCACCGACCCTAGAAGGTTTCGTATTCAAGGGCTGGTCACCTGACGCTAACGCGACGTCAGCTGCATTCATGTCTGGGGATGAGGTTGCTTCCGGCTATTACTACAACATCCTCTACGCAGTGTACGTACCACCTCTCACGGACATCGCCATCGTGAAATACTGGTCTTTTGATGACGAGGCCCCCGAAGCACGACCGCAAAACCTCACGGTCGGCCTCTTCACCAGCGACACCTTGGTGCAAGAGTTGGTCATGACGGGAACCACATCTGAATGGCACGACACCCTCCGGAACATCCCGCTATACAACGACCTTAACGAGGTGATTGTATATGAGATGAGAGAGAAGAGTGTCAACGGCGAATGGCTGACGAAGGTGGGCGAATGGTACAACAGCAACTATATTCTGAGAGATGTCGATTATACCTCTCCTGGTGGGTTCACCACATTGCCCCTATTCACCTTCGAAAACCAATACTACTCTGCCGAACTGGACACTACCGTTGTTTTATGTACGAATGATGAGGATGTGACTGCATATATCACTCATGAGTTTATTACGGATTGGGAAACTTCCGAGACGGACACTCTTTGGGCGATAACTCTGACCCCTGAAGGAGAGGTCTCCATAAACACTTATGACCTCGAGCACATTAAGGAACAATGTGGAGGTGATGTAACAGTAGAAGGGGTGACCAATTATGACTCTGCAACAGATATGTGGACATTGATGTTCAAGAATCTTGATTCGGACGATTATTTGTGGGAGGGAGACTTTGTGTATAGAATCCAGGTGAAGACCCATCAGCAGATGCACGACACCACGGTGGTTATCACCAACATCCTCCACGACGGGTACACATGGCACGACAGTCTCTACACGCAGCCTGGAGTCCATTCTTTCTTTACGCAAAAGTCTAACGGCTGTCCGTTGTTGGACATCCTCAACTTGGAAATCTTGGACATAAAGGTCAGCGGCGGCGACATCTGTCCGGGCGACAGCACCGACCTGTTGGTCTCTGTCACCAAGATGGGCACTCCCCGTAGGGTACCGCGTCCCGGCGACGTGCTCTGCACCGACGGCACCACCCTGCACCCCGACTCCTTCCTGCTGAGCGTCAAAACCGCGATGGGCGTGGTGGTGTTGGCGGATCCCTCCGAGGGCTTCGGCCGCGCCGTCTCCCTCTCCAGCGCCTACGACCATCTCCGCAACGACCCCTCCATGTGGTGGGCGACATCAGACTGCTATAACTCAGTCCATTCTAAAACGACAGAGTATTATGTTCTGGATGCCGCCATGGACATGGATGGCGAGGGGAACACCGATCGGATGCTCTCCACGGCGAGGGAGGCCGGTTTCACCAACACGGCATCGAGCGTGCCTGCCGCACACAACAGCCGCTATTACGACCATCGCATCTACACCACGGGGACCGACTCGTTGGGCTGGTACCTGCCCGCTGCTGGTGAGATGAGGCTGATGCACGCCTACCGCGTGGAACTGAACCAAACCCTGGTCATGCTGGCCAATGCTCTGCAGGAACCGTTGATTACTGAAATACAACCGCAAGCCCATTGGACTTCTACCGAAAAACAAGATAACCAATCCTGGGAGATGGCTCAGGCAAGCTCTCTTGGGGGCGTGTACAAATACGAATACAATAAACGCTGGGTCCGTCCCATGATCAAATTCCCCCTGCCGGAAGGAACATTCTCCTCATCAGCTCAGGTGGGCGACCTGATGACCTTCCCCGACGGTTCGCAGGGCATCGTCTGCTACGTGGACCCCAACGACAACCAAAAAGGCTGGGTGGTGGATTTGTACGACGTGGAAGGTACTCATGCGATTTGGTCCACGCACGACAACATTCCAAACGAGAAAGTCCCTATCAGAAACAACCCCCCCGACCCACGCTACTCGGATCGGTTCAATCTGGACATCTGGGAACAGGACGGCAAGGGCGACACCGATTCTCTCCTCCATGCGAGGGAAGGTTCAAATTACTCGCCTGCGGCGGACACGGTGCACCCCGAAACCGGATGGTATATCCCTGACGCACACCAGTTGATGATGCTGATGGGCATGATACCTGTCCTGGAACCTGCCTTTGAGAGAGCCGGTGTCGGCGACATTGCCAGCCTCCACCAAGCGAACAAAGAATATTGGTCCTCCACACGACATTCAGAATACTCGTTCTTTTTTTACACAAACACATACAACACCTTATTGTCCAACCAACTCCAGTGGTATACAAAACACATCCGCCGTGTGCGCGACTTCGACAACAGCAACAATCTTCAAGCCTACTGGGCGATCCAACCCAAGGAGGATTCCATCCGTGTGAGTCCTGCGGACACCACCGTTTACGACGCATTGGTCATCTATAACACCGACACGTTCACGGTGCAGCAGACTGTCAATGTGTATCCTACGAAAAACACCACTCTTTATGACACCGTGAACTACGCGGGTGTGCCCTTCGACACGACCATCCGCAACCTCACCTTCCACGTGGCAGGGATAGGCAACGACACCTTGAACGTCACCCTGCAGACGCATCTCGGATGCGACAGCATCGTGTCGGTGGTCCTGACGGCAGTCAAGACAAAGCTCACCGTCACCGTTGCCGACACTTCCAAAACCTACGGCGACCCCGACCCGGAAAACTTCGGCTTCACCGTTGAAGGCCTTTCAGAGGGCCACAGGTTCGCCGAATCCGTCAAAGCGAATCGCGCCAAAGTCACATCGGGCGACTATGCCACCCAGTGGCTCGGAACGGAAGTGGCAGGAACCTACGTCATCACGCTCAAAAACGAGGATATTGTAGTTTTGGACGCAAGCGACAACAATGTCACAGATGCATACGACTTCGGAACCGACGACTTCACAGGCACATTCACCATCAACAAGAGACCTTTTACGATTACAATAAAAGACACAACGGTGACGCTGATGCAAGTTGACAGCGTTGTGCCTACCTATACCGTGACGGGGCTCGTTGGAGATTTCGATGGCGACGGGAAGAAGGACACTGTGCAAAACAACGCGCTGCGGTTCATCATTAACAACGACATTGCTATCGATACGGCGGGCGTTTATGAGATTGACGCGGAATTGGCGGAAGGAAAGTCCGAGGACGAGCTGGTCGGAAGAAATCCAAATGTCGGTAACAGCTATATTCCCACAATTATTCCCGGCAAGCTGACCATCACTCCGGGCACATTCTCCATCACCGCCACGGGCTACGAAGGCAAGTATGACGGAAACTCCCACGCGGGAACCGTAACGGTGCCTTCCGACATCACGGCAACGCTTTCCTACAGCACGAACGGCGGCAGCACCTGGAGCAGCACCGCGCCCACGGCGAAGAATGTGGCGGACAGCAAAACCGTGCAGGTGAAGGCGAGCGCGGAAGGCTACCTTGATGCGACCGCAAGCTACGACCTGACCGTCACGAAGCGCAACGTCACCCTCACCAGCGCGAACGACGAGAAGGTTTACGACGGCACTCCGCTGACAAGGAACGAGCAGACTGACGTGACAGTGACCGGCGACGGCTTTGTGATCGGCGAAGGGGCCACCTACTCCATCTCCGGCACGCAGACCAATGTCGGCAACAGCCCGAACACCTTCATTTATGGTCCTATTATGGGCACGCTGCTAGACAACTACGCCATCACCACTACGAATGGCACGCTGACCGTCACCCCGAAGGCAGTCACCGTAACGGCGAACGAAGCCAGCAAGCAGTACGGTGAACCTGACCCGGAATTCTCCGCAGTAGTGACCGGAACTATCGGCACAGATGAAATCTCTTACACCGTCACCAGACCGGGTGCCGGCTCATTCGCATACGAAAGGGTGGATACCTACAGAAACGCCATCGTTCCCGCAGGCCCAACGCTGCAGGGCAACTACACGGTCACCTATGACTCCGCAGACTTCACAATCACCCTATCCGATGCGATGGTGCTCACGGTCTATGATTATGATGGCGTGTATGACGGTCTGCTCCACGGTGAACCCGCTTCGGTGAACGTGACGGACGCGACGATCACGTACCGTAGGGACCACTCCGCAGAATCCGAAGAATTTGCACCGGAGATCAAGGATGTCGACTCCATCACGGTGACCGCCACGGCTACTAGCCTGTTCTATACTACAAAGACCGCTACCTACACGATACAAGTGCGCCCCAGGCCTCTCACCATCATCACCGGTAGCGACTCGAAGACATACGACGGCACACCGCTGACGAAGGGCGGCGAAATGTCAGGGCTTGTGGCCGGCGAAACCGCAACGTTGGAGGTGACTGGTTCTCAGACGAATGCGGGCTCCAGCGATAACACCTACGAAATCGATTGGAACGGCAACGCAAAAAAAACTAACTATACGGTCGAAAACGAAACGATCGGCACCCTGACCGTCACGAAGCGCAACGTCACCCTCACCAGCGCGAACGACGAGAAGGTTTACGACGGCACTCCGCTGACGAACAGCACCGTCACGGTGGACGGCGACGGCTTTGCGAATGGCGAAGGCGCCACCTACAACGTCACCGGCTCCCAGACCGACGCCGGCAGCAGCGCTAACGCCTTTACTTATACACTTAATGACGGCACGTTGGCAGGCAACTACGACATCACCAAGACAGAAGGCACCCTGACCGTCACGAACAACACAACAGCGATTACCCTGACGGCTGGTTCCGCCAACAAGACTTACGACGGTACGGCACTGACGAATAGTGACTTTACGTCCACCGGTCTTCCGGCAGGTTTCACAGCCGAGGTAACCATGACCACGGCCAGCACGATCACGAACGCGGGCTCGCAGGCGAATGTCATCGACAGCTATGTGATCAAGAACAGCGCGGGTGAAGACAAGACCGCATATTTCACGAATGTGACAACGGCGAACGGCACCCTGACCGTCACGAAGCGCAACGTCACCCTCACCAGCGCGAGTGGCGAGAAGGTTTACGACGGCACTCCGCTGACGAAGAACGCGCTGACTGACGTGACGGTGGGCGGCGACGGCTTTGTGACTGGCGAAGGAGCCACCTACAACATCACCGGCTCCCAGACCGACGCCGGCAGCAGCCCGAACACCTTCACCTATACATTGAATAGCGGCACGTCGGCAGGCAACTACGACATCACCACGACAACAGGCACCCTGACTGTCAACCGGAGACCCGTCCACGTGACGGCGGACAACGGCAACAAGCAATTCGGTGCCGCCGACCCGACCTTCACCGCACAAGTGACCGGAACAATCGGCACGGATGAAATCACCTTCACCATCACCAGACCGCGTGCCGGCATAGACGAAGCGGTGGGAACCTACCCCGGCACCATCGTTCCCGCAGGCGACACGCAGCAGGGCAACTACCAAGTCAACTATATCAACGGAGACTTCACCATCGCGGCTTCAAATGAAATGTTGCTCACGGTAACGAATTATTCGGACGAGTATGACGGTCATTCGCATTCAGAGCCCGCAACGGCGAGCGTGACGGATGCGACTATTACCTACAGCACGGACGACGGTGCCACCTGGAGCACAACAATACCGGAAATCAAGGATGTTGGCACGATCACGGTGAACGCCAAGGCCACCCATCCGGGCTATACGGAAAAGACAGCTATCTACACGTTACAAGTGACCCCCGCGCCTCTCACCATCACCACCGGCAGCGACTCGAAGACATACGACGGCACACCGCTGACGAAGGACGGCGTAATGACAGGGCTTGTGAACGGCGAAACCGCAACGTTTACGGTGACTGGTTCTCAGACGAATGCGGGCACCAGCCCTAACACATACAGCCTCACTTGGAACGGCACGGCAAACAGCAATAACTATACGGTCAATGAAACGATCGGCACCCTGACCGTCGCCCCGAAGGCAGTCACCGTCAAGGCGGAGAACGCCAGCAAGATGTATGGCACAGACGACCCGACCTTCACCGCACAAGTGACCGGAACTATCGGCACGGATGAAATCACTTTCACCGTCACCAGACCGCGTGCCGGCACAGACGAAGCAGTGGGAACCTACCCCGACGCCATCGTTCCCGCAGGCGCAACGCTGCAGGGCAACTACACGGTTACCTATGACTCCGCAGACTTCACGATCACCCCATCCGATGCGCTGGTGCTCACGGTCTATGATTATGATGGCGTGTATGACGGTCAGGAGCACGGTGATCCCGCTACGGTGAACGTAATGTTGGGCACGACAATCACGTACAGAAGGGAGCCCATCCTCTCCGCAAGTTTCATCGCACCGAAGATCAAGGATGTCGGCACCATCACGGTGACCGCCACAGCTGAAAACCCGAACTATACTACAAAGACCGCTACCTACACGTTAAAAGTGACCCCCGCGCCTCTCTCCATCATCACCGGAGACTCCTCGAAGACATACGACGGCACACCGCTGACGAAGGACGGCAAAATGACAGGGCTTGTGAACGGCGAAACCGCAACGTTTACGGTGACTGGTTCTCAGACGAATGCGGGCACCAGCACTAACACCTACAGCCTCACTTGGGACGGTACGGCAAAACCGAGCAACTATGCAATACAAGAGTTACAACTCGGCACCCTGTCCGTGAACCCGAAGACAATCCATGTGAGAGCGGACAACAAACATAAGAAATGCGGCGGTGACGACCCTGTATTCACCTTTAACATCGAGGATTTGAGCTCACCTTATCAACACGTCGAAGATCCTCAAGGTGTCTTGGAAAATGAAGGCATAACTCCATATATTTTCTCATACACCATTGACAGGGAGGAGACCGAGTATATTGGCACCTACGATATCATACCTTCTGTCAAATACGACGGTATCGACGATCCTGGGAATTACGTCTTCACGTATGACAATGGCAAGCTGTTCGTTGATGCAAAGGATTCAACAATTACAAGAACAGTCTGTGAGAATGAGTTACCCTATCTTTGGGAGGGTGTGCTCTTTGACAGTGCATCTACAAAACAGGTGCAAGTGACAGCGGCTAACGGTTGTGTCACCCTTTTGAAGATGGTTCTGTCAACGAGCCAGCCGGAATACATAGGTGACACCACCGTGGTGATTGTCAACACGGACGGAACGACACCAAACGGCTACACGTGGCACGGCACTACCTACACCGAGCCCGGCACCTACGCCTACAATCTGTTGGAGGGAACGGGCTGTGACATCGACATCCTCCACCTCGTCGTATTGGATGTGGACACCACCATCGGCAACATCTGCCAAGGCGGCAGCACCGAAATCTCCATCAATGTGACTAAACGTCCGGCAACCGCCACGAGCAACTTAATACCGAGAGTTCCGCAGTTGGGCGATGTGCTCTGCACCGACGGCTACACCATGTCAATCGACGACTTCATAGGGAGCGGCAAGACGGCGAAAGGCGTGGTGGTGCAGGTGGACGCAGAAGACGGCTACGGCCGAGCCATATCCCTTCACGACACCACTGACTTGTCATGGGTTGGTAAATCTTATCATTACGGCGGCGTAGATTCTTACACCTCGACAGGATGGTGGTTCCAAGCCATTACAGATATGGGAGGGGATACGAATACCCGAAACATGTTAGGTGTTACTTGGAATGTTATTCTTCTCGATTTTGAACCTCATTATCATTGGTGGTTCCCTACTCTACAACAAATGAGGGATAGGTCTCCCGCTGCATTCGCCTGCGCCTATTATAACGGCACTTCCCCCTCCTTATCACCTACCGACAGTAGAGACGCAGGGTGGCCCGATTGGTATCTTCCGGCCGCAGGCGAGATGATGTTAGCTTTTGCCAACCGCACGGAAATCAACAAGACCCTGGCGGCATTGCATAACTTGAATTCCGACTATCAACCGCTCAGCAACTGCGATTATTGGACTTCCACAAAGGGAGGCACAAGTTACAGACCGGCGTGGTATATCACCAGTGATGGAAATCTGCGCCACGCTACGTCCACCGAAAAGAAAGCAGTGCGTCCTTTCATCAAATTCCAAATAAAGTAAATCACCAAGCACCAAAAACAATGAAACATATTATCAATAAAATGGAACAAATAATGATGAAGACTCCAAGCAAGTTGATTCGCCGTTTGGAGTATGTTTTGGCTGCCCTCGTGATCCTGTTAGGATGCGGCAGTGCTGTGGCGCAACCCGTGAAGGTTGGCGACCTGCTCACTTTCAACGACGGAACCAAAGGCGTGGTCTGCTATGTGGATCCCGGCAACAACCAAAAAGGCTGGGTGGTGGCTTTGAGTCCCTTAACAGATAAAAAATTCAAGAATGTTGCTTACAACAACCTGTATAGCTACAACAGTTCGGACTTGAAAATGAACGGGACTGTCTCAAGTGCTCCACACGGAAAAGTCAACACACACATCCTTACAAATAACGACGACGAATTAGATGATTTGTTACTGTCGGCGGGTAGCATCACTTGGTATATCCCCGACGCGATACAGTTGATGAGGATTGTGGGGCAATATCCCATTCTCCAGCAAGCCGCCTTGCAAGCCGGCGGAGACCTTATCGACCTGATAACATACGATAGAAGTTTTTGGACTTCGAGCAAGGTTTCTTCCGAGAACAAGATCTACTGCCTGACCGATCCACCTGCGGGTAGTAAAATCATATCCCCTGCAGATCCCAACGATCAGAAATATCTCCTTCTTGTCCGTGACTTCGACAATGGCAACGTCCCCTCCGCCTGCTGGAAGTTCGGCGACAACTGCTTGGCATCCAAAACTGTGGCACCATCCAACGACACCACCTTCATGGGTCTCATCCGATACCAAGATTTCATTGACACCATCTATGGCAACATGGCGGTGATTCTCCCCATACGCGACACGCTTCCCGAATACATCATCCCTGAGTTCTTGGTTGTGGGCGGCGAGTACACCGCCGGCGGTGTCACCTTCACCGGCATCACCGGCCCCGGCACCTACTTCCACAACGACACGCTGCCCGCCTCCAACGGCTGCGACAGCATCGCGACCAAGGTGTTAACTGTGAAGGCGCCGCCAGCGGGCGCCGACACCCTCGTACAGCCCATTGCGGTGAAGAAACTTGCTTACATCGGCACCGAAGGGCTGCAAGACGGCGAGTTCCAATTCACTTTGCGTCCTATAGGGGCAAACGCTGACTTCGCGCCCATGCCGGCCAACAGTGTCACCACTGCTGACGGGCGTTTCCTGACCGTCACTAACATTGACGACACCGCCCGGTTCTTCGCAAACGTGAACGACGGGTTGCTTTTCAGCTACAACCATCTCAAAGAACATTTCTCCCTTGATGAACTCATCGACGGAGTCACTTTTGAATACCAGATGGAGGAAGTTCTCCCCACTTCTGCCGTGAATATGTATAACGGTTACGCATTCCTTAAACAATCTGGCGTCTCTGCTTATTATCAAAATTCTTTCACAAAATTGCGATTTTTTACCCAATTTGACGCCAGTGGGGAGAACTTTCACATCCATCTTGACGCTATCTACCAAACATCCTACGTGGACGAAAATGGCGACACGGTACATGTCACCACCGAATTGCCCCTCGCCGGCGAAGCGCCCGTTTTCCACAACGCACGATTCGCCGACACCTCCCTTCTTGTCATCAAGAAATGGGAGGACTCCGGCAACGAGAACCTTCTTCGTCCCAGCGAGGTGGTCGTCACTCTTTTCGCCAACGATGCCCTTATCCAAGAGATCCAGCTTAACGAAAGCAACAACTGGCGTTTACGAATCGACGAACTTCCCACCGCGAAACTCAACAACGAGTTCGGACTTGACACCATCTGGTACACCGTGGAGGAGGAGCGAGTCTTGAACTACCAGGAACCGCACTACACGTACGACGGCGACAGCATCACGGTCACCAATGCGTTAAACACGGGTCTCGTCGTGACAAAAAATTGGATATTCTTGGATGATGAGGTGACTTATCCCGACAGCCTGATAGTGGGAGTGTTCTTAGACGGCACTTTAGTGGACAGTGCCAAAATGATGGGCACCGATGCTACATGGACCCACACTTTCTGGAATCTGCCGGAAACGATTGACGGATTGCAATACACCGTAAAAGAAAAGGATTCGGCCGGAAACTGGATTTCTGAAGGCGAGTGGTACAACAGCGCCTACAAACTGTGTCTGTATGAAGTATCCGGCAACGAGCATATTCTCCATAACCTCAACACGCGTAGCATCACGATTCCGGTGTGTGCAAACAGAGATTCAGACAGCCAGGTGCTGTATGATGAGATATTAATCATACATATCGGCACAGATGGCGAAGTGAAGTTGAGTTTCGCGGAGGAAGATCTAAATGAGCTATTTGACATTGTCTATAATTCTGATAATGACGAATTTGCACTTACATCGCCGTTTTTCAACGACTGTGCGATTTTCAAGCTGAAAATCATCGTGAACTACCCTGTTTATGACACGCTGCAGCCCGCACTCACGGCCTTCATCGACGATGTTATTAGCGGTGAGATCACCGTCAACGGCATCACCTTCACGGGCATCACCGGTCCCGGCACCTACTACCACAACGATACGCTGCCCGCCGCCAACGGCTGCGACAGTATCGCGACCAAAGTGTTGGAGGTGACGGCACGTTCTTCCATGGACATCATTGTGCAGAAGTATTGGTTTGACAACGAGAATGATGGCAATCGCCCCAGCGAAGTCAAATTCGTCCTCTTCTCAACATCCGGTGACTTACTGGCCGAGATCCAAACTGTGACTCTGACGACCGCGAACGTCTTGGGAGAAGACCCCTCTGTTTGGTCCGACACCATCAGGAATCTGCCAATCCCCGATGATGAAACAAGCTACTTTGTCAGTGAACTCGATGCCAATGATAACGCATTAAACCCTGGCGACTGGTTCAACCACGAATACTGGCTCTGCGATGTCTATTCTGAAGATAACGAATGGACTTTCACCAACATGTATGTGAAAACTGACACGGTACAGGTGTGTGTGGAAAGCGACACTGTTATGACCACCGATCCAGCAGATCGACTCTCCATCAAGGTCGCGCCCGACGGCAAGGTCGTTGTGCAGTTAGTTCCCGATCTTGAGGATGATTACCCAGATGTCTCTTTCAACCTCGATTATGATGAAGAGTACGACGAATACACCGTGACGGTTCCCGAATGGGGCTGCGAATTCATGGAAAGAGTTCGTGTAGAGGTGCTCTTCCCCGTACGTGACACGCTATTGCCCGCACTCACGGCCTTCATCGACGAGGTTATTAGCGGTGAGATCACCGTCAACGGCATCACCTTCACGGGCATCACCGGTCCCGGCACCTACTACCACAGCGACACGACTGCCGCCGCCAACGGCTGCGACAGCATCGCGACCAGCGTGTTGGAGGTGACGGCACCCATCACCCACATGGACATCGCCATCGTGAAATACTGGGTCTGGAACGGAGCCCCCGCCGATGAACGCCCGCAAAACCTCACGCTCGGTCTTTTCACCAGCGACACTTTGGTGCAAGAAGTGGTCATCACCGGCTCCACCGCAAGTCTGCTTGGGGGAGGTACTTCCGATGAATGGCACGACACCCTCCGGAACATCCCGATATACAACGACCTTAACGAGGAGATTGTGTATGAGATGAGAGAGAAGAGTGTCAACGACGAGTGGCTCAAGGAGGCGGGTAATACATGGTACAATAGCCATTATATACTGAGGGATATCGGCTACAATGAACCAAGCTGGATGAACGAACTGCCTCAATTCTACTTTGAGAACAAGTACTTTTCTACCGACCCGGACACCACTTTTGTGCTGTGTACGGACGATGAGCACGCGACCGCGTACATCACTCGTGAGTTTGACGATTGGGAAACCTCAAGTACAGTTACTGACACCCTATGGACAATAACGCTGACCCCCGAAGGGGAGGTCTCCATAAACACCTACGACCTCCAGCACATTCGGGAAATGTTTAGTTATATTGATGGAGCAGAAGTAATAGGGGTTAAAAATTATGACCCCGAGACGGATTTGTGGACATTGATGTATAAAGAGATCACATCGGGAGAATATCTGTGGTCAGATAATTTAATTCATAGAATCCGGGTGAAGACCCATCTGCAGACGCACGACACCTCGGTGGTCATCGTCGATATCCTCCACGACGGCTACCTGTGGCACGACAGCCTTTACAAGGAGCCAGGCCACCATACCGTATATACGCACAAGGCGAACGGCTGCCCGTTGTCAGACAAGCTCAAACTGGAAATCTTACACGTGGAGGTCAGCGGCGGCGACATTTGTGCTGGCGACAGCACCGACCTGCTGGTTTCCGTCTCCAAGATGGGCACTCCCCGTAGGATACCGAGTCCCGGCGACGTGCTCTGCACCGACGGCACCATCCTGCACCCCGACTCCTTCCTGCAGAGCGGCAAAACCGCGATGGGCGTGGTGGTGTTGGCGGACCCCGCCGAGGGCTTCGGCCGCGCCGTCTCCCTCTCCATCGCCTACGACCATCTCGACAACAACCCCTCCATGTTCTGGGCGACAACTGCCTGTAGTGCTTATGTAGAATCGAACACGACCGTGTATGACTACTTAGAGGCCTTCATGGACATGGACGGCGAGGGGAACACCGAACGGATGCTCTCCTCGGCGAGGGAAGCCGGTGTCACCAACTTGGAGTTGAACGTGCCCGCCGCGCGCAACAGCCGCTACTACGACCATCGCACCTACACCACGTGCAGCGGGAACAACTGCGACTCGTTGGGATGGTATCTGCCCGCTCTCGGGGAGATGAAACTGTTGCACGCCTACCGCGTGGAAGTGAACAACACCCTGCGTATGCTGCGAAGGCTCCAAACGCATCCACCATATATTGATTCTATCATCGACTCGCATGCCTATTGGAGCTCCACGAAATCCCACATATCGGGTTCAGGGCATTATGCCCATACACTCACTGGGGAGAGTTCCACTAAATATGAACCTGAAGGAAATATCAGAAAACATGTCCGTCCCATGATCAAGTTCCCCCTGCCGGAAGGAACCAACTCGTTGGCCGCCCAGGTGGGCGACCTGATGACCTTCCCCGACGGTTCGCAGGGCATCGTCTGCTACGTGGACCCCAACGACAACCAAAAAGGATGGGTGGTGGATTTGTACGACATAGAGGGCACTCATCAGATTTGGAACACGACTATCCCGATTGATTTTAGTAAAGTCCCTATCAGAAAACCCGTCCACCCCAGCTTACCGAACTATTACGCCCAGAACCATTACTCACAACAGTTCGACTTAGCGGACTGGATACAGGATGGCAAGGGCGACACCGATTCTCTCCTCCATGCGAGGGAAGGATATCAATACTCGCCTGCGGCGGACACGGTGCACCCCGAAACCGGATGGTATATCCCTGACGCACACCAGTTGATGATGCTGATGGGCATGGTACCTGTCTTGAAGCCCGCCTTTGAGAGAGCCGGTGTCGGCGACATCGCCGTCGTCCACCAAGATGGGCGGAACTATTGGTCCTCCACAAGGAAATCACTGATAGAATTCTTCTTTTATAAACACGAATACCAGAGCTCGCTGACAAACGACTACCAATATACATACAAACACATCCGCCGTGTGCGCGACTTCGACAACAGCAGCAATCTTCATGCTTACTGGGCCATCCAACCCAAGGAGGATTCCATCCGTGTGAGTCCTGAGACCACCACTGTTTACGACGCATTGGTCATCTATAACACCGACACGTTCACGGTGCAGCAGACCGTCAACGTGTATCCCATTGAAAAGATCACTCTCTATGACACCGTGAACTACGCGGGCGTGGCCTTCGACACGACCATCTTCGACCACTACACCTTCCGCGTGACGGGCCCCGGCAACGACACCTTGAACGACACCCTGCAGACGCATCTCGGCTGCGACAGCATCGTGACGGTGATTCTGACGGCAATCCCGACATCCAACACTATGGACATCTCAGTGACAAAGGTCTGGATGGATGATGAAAATGTTGACGCTCGCCCCAGCGAAGTCAAATTCGCCCTCTTATTAAACGGCGAAGAGAAAAAACGTGTGACTCTGACGGCCGCGAACGCCTTGGGAGAAGACCCCTCTGTTTGGTCCGACACCATCAAGAATCTGCCAATCCCTAATGATGGAATAAGCTACTCCGTCAGAGAACTCGACGCCAATGATAACGCATTAAACCCTGGCGACTGGTTCAACCACGAATACTGGCTCTGCAATGTCTATTCTGAAGATAACGAGTGGACTTTCACCAACAGGTGTGTGAAAACCGACACTGTACAGGTATGTGTGGAAAGCGACACTGTTATGACCACCGACCCAGAAGAAGTACTCTCCATCAAGGTCGCGCCCGACGGCAAGGTCGTTGTGCAGTTAGATCAGGATAAGCTTTGGGCAGACGTGGGAGTCACGCTCTCTTATGATGAAATATACGACGAATACACCGTGACGGTTCCCGAATGGGGCTGCGAATTCATGGAAAGAGTTCGTGTAGAGGTGCTCTTCCCCGTACGTGACACGCTATTGCCCGCACTCACGGCCTCCATCGACGAAGTTAGCGACGGCAGCATCATCGTCGATGGCACCACCTTCACCGGCATCACCGGTCCCGGCACCTACTACCACAACGACACGACTGCCGCCGCCAACGGCTGCGACAGCATCGTGACCAAGGTGTTGGAGGTGACACCCGGAGACTCTATTGAGATCCTGGTTGAGAAGGTATGGCACGACCAAGACAACAACGACGGATTCCGTCCTGACTCGTTGCGCGTGAACCTCGTGATAAAAGGAGGTGATTCAGATAATCCAACATTCGACTCCATTGCCACGGTTGTCCTGAGACCTCTGACACCGGACACCAATATATGGTATGGCACTTTCGGCCGTTGGCCCAAAAAAATGAACGGCTCAACGGTGAATTACGATATCCAGGAGCCCATTGTGCCTGAAGGTTACACCAAGACTGCACATCAATTTATATCTGACGGTGATGATTCCCTTACTATCCTTTTTGGCAACCATCATTATCCAGTAAAAACCTTCGTGCTAAACTTTAAGCATTGGAACACTAACGGTGACCCAACAGACGATATGTTCTATCTCTATAGTGTAAATCTCTACCGTAGCACCACCACCGACACCTTTGATCCTATGCAGGTACCCGACGAGGGGAACGACGACTGGGAATATGTCGATAATTTTTGGACAATCAATAATCTCGATTACGGCAAGGATTATAGGCGTGGTGTAGGACAGCTACCCGCCTATTCCAATGGAACAAAGATACACTATGCTTTCAAGGAGACGCAGGTCCAGCCTGACTATCTGCCGCAATATCCGGACGGATGCGTCGCGCTCCCTGACAACAATGACTCCGTGACTATTATCAACAACTATGTGAAACCAGTGAGCCATAAGGTTGCTATCGAGAAGGAATTAATTGGCCGTCGCTGGTTAAACACCGACACCTTCGCCTTCGGGCTGTTCTCATACTATGGAGATACCCAGCCCATGCCGGCGAACACCGACACTGTTGATGGCAACGTCTTTAGCCCTCTGTTGATCACCAACTCCTCCTCTCCTGTCTCTGACGGGGTCTTTATGGGTCTTTTCGACAGCATCATTTTCCACGTGGGGGACTTGGGCGGCCAAATGGAGAAGACCTTCGTCTATCTTATCCGCGAACTGACGGATACAGAATCGGGCATCGGCCGCGTGCCGAATGTCACCTACGGCACTGAAGAATTCAAGGTGACCATCGATGTGAAAATTCAGGAGGTTCCATACCATAATGGCGGCATCAACAATGCTGACACCAGCTCCTTTGAGTTGGTTACCGAGGTGCTTGTTTCGAAAATTATTAACGGCGACGAGATTTATGTTCCAAGCGCAGCCGAACAACCGAGGATTATCAACCGCTTTGTCGCGTTCGATCCCGTCACCCTGGACACGCTGCACGTGCTGAAGAAGCTGTTGGGCCGCGACTGGATGAGCACCGACACCTTCGAGATGGCGTTCATCCCCACTCACGAGACAAATCCCATGCCTGCCGATGTGGACACTGTGAACGGCATTCCTTACGCGCCTCTGTTCATCACCATGGGCAGCACCTTTGTCAGCGATTCGGTGCGTCAGGGCACCTTCGCGCCCATCACCTTCACCACGAATGACATGGCCGGCTCCAACAGCAAGACCTTCACTTACCATATCCGCGAGCTCACCGCCGCCGAATCCAATCTGGAGCGCATTGTGGGCGTGACCTACGGGGCGGAACGTTACCAAGTGGATATCACCGTGGGGGTTGACGGCGCCAGCCTCGTCGTCCAAGATGTGGCCTTCTACCCTGTTCATCACGACACCATCGACGGCGAGATTCACGAATACCTGGGCGAGGAATTGACCCAAGCCCCGATGATCACCAACCGCTACAGAGACTCCGTCACCGTCTATCATTTGGTGGCCGACAAGCAGCTCACCGTGATCGGACTTGAGGAGACGCTGCAGACCGGAGACTATCTCTTCGTGATGAAGCCCGTGGGTGTCAACGCTGCCAAGGCTCCTCTGCCGCAAGGTTTTGCCGGCACCGGCGCCAACCGAACCTATACCACCACCAACGAAGGCAACGCCGTCCGTTTCTTCGATGATGAAGTGGAGGACGACGGACTACGCTTCGACTACGAAGAGTTGATTGCAGCCGGCTTCACGGACGAGCAGCTGATTGAGGGTATCGAATTCGAATACGAGATGCACGAGGTCATCCCCGATGGCGCCACCTTCAACAACGACGGCACCGGCACCTGGACCCGCACGACGGTCAACAATCAGGGCATCATGGTCGATGAAATCTTTGACGGTGTGGTCCATTTCCGCGACATCCACGTCCGGATGGAGGAGATCAACAACAAGGTGGTGCTTCACGTCTTCAGCACCAGTGACGACCATTTCAACGACTACTACTTGAGCGACACCGGCGACACCACCTTCTTAGATCACAACAGTCCGTTATACACCCAGCGTCACGGTCTTGGCGGTGTGCCCATCTTCCACAACGCCCGCATCGCCCGCGTCTCCGTCTCCGTGGAAAAGCACTGGAACGACTTGGACAATGCGTTGGACACCCGTCCTGAGAGTATCACCGTCACCCTGATGGCCAATGGTGTGGCCACCGACAGCACGGCCTTGCTGAACGAGGACAACGGATGGACCTACACCTTCGAGAACTTGAAAGCCGCCATCACGCCCATCGGACTCATCGAGTACAGCGTGCAAGAGGCCGGCGTGCCGCAGCACTACACCGCCGCCTACAGCGGCAACATGGCCGACGGATTCAGGATCACCAACACCCTGGCCAACTACGGCGAGGACACCGAGTGTACCATCAGCGTTGACATTTCCCAGCTGAGCGAATGTCCGGATATTGACTGTTCGCCCGTCACCGACGACGACGGAAACATCTACCAGACGGTGAAGATCGACGGCTACTGCTGGATGGCCGAGAACCTGCGCACGCAGACCCCGAACGCCATGATCTACAAGAGCACGGTGAGCCCTGACGAGCAGGCCAACCTCGCCACCTACGGCTACCTCTACACATGGCATGACGCGGCAGGCGGCATCGACTCGCCCGTTCGCGACGAGAACGGCTATGTGAGAGGCATCTGCCCGAACGGCTGGCACTTGCCCACCGAGAAGGAAATCAACGTGTTGCGCACGCACACCGCGGAAGCGCTCAGCAGCGACAACCTCTGGGTGACACCGTTCGGAAACAACAGCACCGGCTTCAACGCCCTGCCGGCAGGTACATTCAACTATGCCGCCGACCGTTTCCAAGGCCTGCACACCGAGACCATGTTCATGGGCGACACACAGGCCACGGCGTTCCACTTCGGATACTTCTGCTGCAAGATCACCGCCAACGTGAACATCTACAACAACGGCGCGAGCGTGCGATGCGTGAAGGACTGTGAATAATTCAGAATTCAGAATTCAAAATTCAAAATTAAGGGGAGCCGGAGTGGTTCCCCTTTTTTGTTTCAGGTTTCAGGTTTCAGGTTTCGGGGTTAAGGATTAAGGTTTAAGGGTTAAGGTTTAAGGGTTAAGGTTTAAGGGTTAAGGTTTAAGGTTAAGGGACAATCACTACTGAGGTGATGTTTTTTGATTGGAAACTGACAGACAGATTCCCCGCAAAGAGTCTCCCCTATCCGATTCACCCCATTCCTGGCCTTCCCGCTAAAACAATCAGCCCGAAATTCGGGGTTGTTTTCGAGGATACAATCCCACAATCCACTGATAATCAGCGTTCGGCTTATCAACCCGCAAGAGTTTTGCGTTTTGTAGGATACTGCCGTTTAAAAAAATAATGTAATATGCCGACATGCATGGGAACATAAACTGGCGACATGCTCCCGCGAGGTGGCGCAAAGTGGCTGCGCGAGCAGGCTCGGGAAACCACTAACTACTAACTCCCTCCATGCTTTCTCACAAAAGCATGAACGGTTTCCCAGCAACTGTCGAATTTCATGGCATCGAGACTATACATACTAATATATTTGAAATAGAAGGCGTGCCCCTCCTTCTCTAACAGATGACTCTCGAAAGTGGTGGTGCCCACTTCCTTCAGTCGGTCGGCTATCACCTTGGAACCATAAACGTATGGCAACCCTGGGACAGAGAAGGCATAGCCCGAATCCACTGGCAAAATAATGTCTTTTTCGCCGTGAATCAGGCACACGGGTGTCACCTCATCGGCATCAATATAATCGGTGTTGAAAATGCTGCCCCAAAAGAGCATCACCCCCGCCACGTCGAAGGTGTGTCGTTGCATTTCGGCACTGCCTGCGGAATGCATGGCCGGGAGGGCCGGTTCCTCGAAAGTCTCCGCCGGACGCTCGTCCTCATCCATGTAGAGCGCATGGAGGATGGCCACCGCACCTGCCGACTGTCCCAAAAGGAAGATACGGTTGGTGTCGATGCGATACTTCTCGTAATTGGCCTTGAAGAAGCGCACTGCCGCACTTACGTCCTGCGCCGCCATGAAACCTGTGCGCACCAACGACTTGTAGGAGAACTCCGTGGCCGACATCAGCCTGTAGTCGATGGAGGCGGCCGCATAGCCATTCTGTGCGAAACGGTTGCACCAAGCCACCATGTCGGGCCATTGGCGCGTGCCCAACACGAATCCGCCGCCAAAGAGCGTGATAACCAGCGGCCGCAGCGTGTCGCCCGGGTTATTAGGCTCATAGAAATCGAAACACAGCTTCTGCATCTTGTCTTTCCCGGGAAACTGGGCCGTACAATATGGAACACCCTTCTTGACGTGCACTTTCGCTGACTGCGCGAAACCGCTGCCCGCGACAAACACGATAATCGCCAAAACGGCTGCTGAAATGATATACTGATGACGGTTCATATTTCTGTTGTTTCAACCCCTATAACGCAACAATTGGGATTTTATTACAAAAAAGGCAACCGGCAACAGGCAATAGACAGAATACATTAGGCTATAGCGCCATGCGTGATCCATTAATAAATCATAGTGTGAGCATCTCGAATTAAAACATATCCGTCAAATGGCTCTTGATTACTTGTTTTGTCAAAGATCTTAATGGTAATATGATGATTACGACCAATCAGCTCTTTTTTGATTTTATCAGGCATTCTGGGTGAAAAGAAAGGGTAACCATGCCATACAACATCATCATTATCACTATCAGGAAATTGTGGTACCCACAATGTCAATGGCGTTATATACAGTGAAAAAACTTGACTGTTAAACGGAGAGCTTCTTTTGTTATTTAATAAACAAGCAACAGGTTTTGTTTTTGAAGAATATTTTTTTCTGGTAAATTGGATTTCCTTTTTGTTAGCATGGGTTGCCCCAATAATCACAATAAACCTTTGATTACTACTATAATGCCGACAAATATTTCTATAAAGCAAGGCCTCCCTGTCATCCATATTGGTGTGAAAATTATCAATATTTAACACAATGAAATTGAAATCTTCTTCTGTCAGGGATGATTTATATTCTTTTTTGAATTTCTTGAAGTGTTTCCGAAATTTAGCTACGCTTGCATCGCTCTTAACTAATTGAGAATCACTGCCTTGCAGACAAAGTGCTATCTCGTCGCGCATCTCTCTTATACAAAAAGGAAGTTGTGCGTACTTTGAAAACAGCATATCTAACGTATAAAGAAACCGATCAATCGAAGGATTCCCATCAATACAAATCAATTTCAAATTTCGATTTTGTAAATACACATCATACAAAGAAAAAAACGCTTTAGAAATATACTTCGTCAACACCTTATCTGGCATTATATTTAGATAATTGTATAACGGCAAGCTGTCATTAAATTGGAATAATTGATTGACGTAATAATTTTCAACACATGGCAATTCGAGAAAGACTGTAATCGTGTCTTTAGATGTTTGGGCAGCGTGTTTGATTATCGCCACTTCCAAATCTAATATTTCTTCAATATAATGCTGCTCACCCAAAAATAGTATTTGCCCCCTTTGCATCACAGGCAAGCTATCCAATATAGCTTGCCTGTGACCAAAGATTGCACTATTTAGCATTAAAACTAAAAGAGTTCGATGCCACATAATGACTATTCTACCATGATTTCAATCGGTGTAATCATGGCACAAAAAAACATATTATTTTCATACAGCGCATCTTTAAAAGTGTTAAAAATACGATTTTCGATTTACGAACAATTGCAAATCGTCAGAACCGCACTCTCACGCCGCCGAGGAAATTGATCCCTGCCTGCGGGAAATAATACGCATCGTAGTATTTTTCATCGCCGATCATGCCCGTGTAAAGCGCGGCGTTGGTTTCATACATGGTGTTGAAGATGTTGTTCACGTTCATGAAAAGCTCCAAATCCTTCAAAGCCTTGAAATGGAAGGTGTAGGAAAGACGGAGATTGGTGTAGGTATAGGGTTTCAACACGTAGGCCTCGTCACCGGAGTTGTCAAGATATTGCTTGCTGACGAACTTGGTCAGAAGACTGATTCGGAAATCCTTGAGCGGAACGAAGGTGAAATCGTTGCCAATCACCACATTCGGGGAGTAAGCAATGGGAGTGTTGCCGAGCTGCTGCTCCACATAACCGCCGTTCTCCCAATCCTCAATATAGTGGGTGTAGTTGAGGATTTTGTTCACGCTGAAGCCACCGTTAATGTGCCAGGTGAAGAACTTCACGGGACGGTAGGCCGCCGAAAGCTCAATACCCACACGATAGCTTTTGTCAACATTGGTCATGAGCGGGTCTCCCGTCTGGTCGAGCTCACCAGTGCGCACCAACTGGTTCTTGTAATACATGCCATACAACGTGGTGTTAAAGAAGTATTTGTCGTTATAGTTCATGTAGCTGAATTCCAAGTCGTAGAGCGTTTCGGGCACCGGCTTGCGGTCGTCGGGCGCACCCACAAGGTCATTGCGCGTGGGCTCGCGGTTAGCAGTGGCAAAGGAGAGGTCGAAGCTGTGTCTCACTTTGGGGTTTTGAATGAAATAGTGCAATCTGACTTTGGGATTCACAAAGTTCCAGTGATACTCCTGCGGAATGGGGGTCAACTCGTCGTTAACTCCCTCTATGTTGTAATCCACACGGCGATACTGAAGCTCGACATTCACGGAAAAGTCCTTAACCCAGTAACTTAACGCTCCGAATGCCTTGGATTGCAGCTTCTCGCCCGTGCCACGATACCACTCGTACATGGCCGGACACTCCCTCACTCTGTCGGGTTGCACCCACACTATGTCACCGTAGTGGTTTCCCATATAGTTACTCACATCCAATCCTGCCCACCAGTGCAAACCTTGAGGGACATGGTTGTCTGAGGAACTAAACGAGACGGAACCGTCATACTGTGCATGCAGACCATAGTAATAGTTGTCCAAATATTTCTGGGTCACGAGGTCGGCGCGGTTCTGGTCATCGTGCAAGGGTTCCAGACCGTATTTAACGATTTTCTTGTCATCCTTATATTGCTCATAATAGCCGTAACCACGTGTCAAATAAGGCATTATCTGAAGGCCGTGGCGTTTGCTCCAGTCCTTGTTATGCCATTTCTTCACATATTCCAGCTGGTAGAAAGTCTGGGTATAGTGATCCTTGGAGTTATCATAATAGTGGCGAACACCGTTTTCGTCGTAATACTCACCACAGGAGTTGTACGTGCGGTTGGTGGCGAGACTGTCGTATGGCACACCGTTCCAGGCCAAACCAGAGTTTTCTTTACCAAAGAGCATATTGAATCGCAACACTCCGTTGTCCTTGTTATTCTTAAAATCACGAAGGTCGAGTTGCGCGGTAAGGAATCCCGAATTGAGGCGCACGCCAGAGTGGTCAATGTAGCCGTCGCTGCGCACATCGGAGAAGGAGGCCAACATAGAGAAGCGTTTGCCTATGAGGCCTGTACCCGCACTCACCATATTGTCGAAGGTGTTGAAAGAACCGTAGGCGCTGCGAGCCTCCGCAAAAGGTCTCTCGGGGATGTCACGGGTCACAAAATCGACACGGGCGCCGTAGGAAGTGCTACCAATGGAGGTGTTGGCGCCGCTCTGCAGGCTCACCTGCTCTATGTAGGTGGCCATGTCGGGGAGGTTCACCAACCACGATCCCTGCGACTCGGCATTGTTGATGGTCACACCATTGAGGGTGGTGTTGATACGCGTTTGGTCGATACCGCGGATAAACATGTAGGTGGCGCCAAGTCCGTTACCCGACTCGGAAGTGACCACCATGGAGGGCATCATCTCCAACAGGTTGTTGACACTGCCATTGCCCTGTTGCGCACGAATCTGCGGCATTGACATCGTGGTGACATTCGCCGAAGTCTGCACCGTAGGCCGCACAAACTCGATGGTCACCTCCTTCACCGTCCCGCTCTGCACAGTATCCGGCTGCTGCGCGAAGAGTGCTACCGGAGTGAAAACAAAACATGCCAAGGCCAACACAGCACAAACTGCCTTATACCTTAAACCATAAACATTAAACTTTAAACTTTTAAACATAACTCTAACAGTTTGGTTATTAATAAATTAAACACACTGAAAGAGGGAAAAGAAACGTTGTGAAATTCCCTACGGCGGCATTATCCGCATCAGGTTCAACGGGTCTGATCTCAGCCTTTCGGCACCCCTTTCAAAACAGCGGCAAAGATACAAAATTTTAGGGAACAGGCAATAGAATTTTGTCCTAGTTGTCCTTGTTGTTTTCTTTTAACGAAGAAAGCGCTATTTCCGCGGCGCGTTGCTCGGCTCCTTTCACGGAATTGCTCACCGCCTCCGCTAAAAGTTTCCCGTCCATTTCGATGTGCGCTCGGAAGAGGTCGCGTTCGGCATCGGGTTCAGCCTCATGGGAGAAAACCACCTTGTGATGGTGGTGCTGTGCCCAGATGAGCAAACGGCTCTTATAGTCTTTGTCCTCCTCCAGAATCGAGTCGATGTCAAGGTGTACTAAAAAGATTTTGTCGAGGATGATGCGGGTGGTGCGCTTGTAACCTTGGTCGCGGTAAATAGCACCCACCACGGCCTCGAAGGTGTTGCCGGGGATGTTCTTGGAATTGATATGCCCCGCCATTTCGGTCATGTCGTACAAGCCCAATTTAATAGCCAAATCACCCAGCTGTTTGCGATTCACCAACTTGGAACGCATCTGAGTAAGTCCGCCTTCCGAAGCTGCCGGATATTTGTGACAAAGGAAGTCAGCGATAATGGCACCAAGCACGGCATCACCCAAGAATTCTAACCGTTCGTTGTTTTCCTTTCGCCCGAAAGTGGAAATCTCACTCACAGAACGGTGAATCAAAGCCCTGCGGAACAAATCCACATGACGTACCCGGAAACCGAAAATATTTTTGAAATAGGAACGAATCTGCTTGTCCGTCAGCTGCATATACTACTCCTTGAACTTGGTGTACAGCAAGGTGACATTGTGTCCGCCGAACCCGAAAGAGTTCGACATCGCCGTATTGACAGTATGGGAAATGGCCTCTTTGGGAACAAAATTCCAATTGGAGGGCAATTGCGGATCCAAATGGTCGAGGTTGATGGTCGGATGGACCAGGTCGTCGCGCATGGAACAGAGGATGGCGACGCTTTCCACGGCGGGGCCAGCGCCTAACAGGTGTCCGATCATCGATTTGGTGGAGTTGATGGCCATTTTGGGGGCGTGGTCGCCGAAAAGGTCTTCGATAGCGCGGCACTCCGAAAGGTCGCCCAACGGTGTGGAGGTGCCATGCGTGTTGATGTAGTCCACCTCTTCAGGACGTATCCCCGCGCTGCGCAGCGCGCCTTTCATGGAGATCATGGCCGCTTTTCCGCTGGGGTCCGGAGCGGCGATATGGTAGATGTCTGCCGACATGCCCACGCCGATGACCTCGGCATAGATGCGGGCACCGCGGGCCAACGCATGGTCCATACTCTCCAAAACGAGCGTGGCAGCCCCCTCCCCCATCACGAATCCGTCGCGATCCTTGTCGAACGGCCGGCTGGCGTGCTCCGGATCGTCGTTTCGGGTGGAGAGTGCGCGCATGGCGTTGAAACCGCCTACCGCCAGCTCAATGATGGCGGACTCCGTGCCGCCAGTGACCACCATGTCCGACTTGCCCAAAGCGATGGCATAGCAAGCGTCACCGATGGCGTTGGCCGATGATGCGCAAGCGGAAGTGGTGATATAATTGGGTCCCGTGAAACCGTATTTCAACGCTATGCTGCCGGAAACGGTGTTGGCTAACACGCGCAACAGATGATACGGACTGAATCGCGGGTCGCGGTCCTGCGACATGAATTGCTGGACAGCCTCTTCAGAAGAGGTCAGACCACCGATGCCTGTGCCATACACCACCCCCACGCGGCTTTTGTCGAGCCGATCCAGATCCACCTTCGCATCCCCAAGTGCTTCGGCCGTCGTTATCAACGCATATTGCGCACAACGATCAAGCTTCGTCAACTCCTTGGGAGCAAAGTGGTCTTCAGGGTTGTAATCTTTCAATTGGCAGGCAAAACGGGTTCTGAACTTCTCCGTATTGAAATAAGTAATGTGGCCGGCACCGGACTTACCTTTTAAAAGGCTATTCCAATACTCAGCCACATTATTACCTATTGGTGTTAAAGCACCAATACCTGTTACAACAACGCGTTTGAGGGTCATCACAAACGTATTCTGTAATCGGAAAATATTTTACTTGCTAGCAAGAAGATTTTCAATGTAGGCCACTGCGTCACCTACAGTGAGGATTTTTTCAGCATCTTCTTCCGGAAATTTAATGCCAAATGCATTTTCAAATTCCATAATCAATTCGACCGTATCCAATGAATCGGCTCCCAGGTCGTTGGTGAAACTTTTTTCGGGAGTTACCTCAGCCACATCGACACTCAATTTGTCGGCAATGATTGACTGGACTTTTTGTAAAATTTCTGACATAATATTCAAATTTTAAATAGGCGGCAAAAATACATTTTTTTTGATATGGATGGGAAAAAAAATTCACCCCCTTTTCTTGCCCCAAAACACAAGCGTTTCTTTGTCGATTTTTTCGGTTTTTTCGCAGAATTCTTCCAAACGACACCTTCATTTTCGCTAAAAAACCACCTTTTCACTGCCAAAACAATCATCAAATTGCATTTGATTCAATTTTTATTTTTATGATATTCAGACAATTATAAAATAATCAAAAAAAAATTGCATTATTGGTGCTGTGGTATCAAAAAAATACTATCTTTGCCACCGCAAAAACAACGAAACGTTCATTGAAAAATATGCCGATATAGCTCAGTTGGTAGAGCAGCTGATTTGTAATCAGCCGGTCGTTGGTTCAAGTCCGACTATCGGCTCTAGGCATAAACGAGACAACGATGGGAGAGTTCCAGAGCGGTCAAATGGGACAGACTGTAAATCTGCTGGCTAAGCCTTCGGAGGTTCGAATCCTTCCTCTCCCACTTGTTTTTTTTATGCGGAAGTAGCTCATCCGGTAGAGCGACAGCCTTCCAAGCTGTAGGTGGCGGGTTCGAGTCCCGTTTTCCGCTCCAATACTTATTTTTTTCATAACATTTAGATGATTTTGAAGCAACAAGAAATTCTTCTTGTTGCTTTTTTTTTGCCCTGTTTTGACGCAAAAACACAGGATGCGATGACTCACGTCCTGTTCTGTCCCCGCCCCGAAACAACCATTTTTTTCATCGGTCATTTTTTTTAGCGGACGGCAATAACAAATTTTATATCTTTGCCCTTAGTACATGACAAAATTTCAGTCTGGTGTAAGTATTTGATTAGCAATGGATGAGAAGTTAAAAATCGGTGTTTTGTATTCATTTCTGCCTCTCAACGTGCACCACGGCGAGCATAAAGATGTTGATGTCGGTGCTGCCGAACTGCCAGTTGGTCCTGTCTATGGCCAGACAAAACGGGCCTTTTATGGGCAGCAGGCGGAAAATGACGCGCGCGATGAGGT